>Ga0268264_10000368_pt1 | contig 66820 bp, 73 predicted proteins | sample KBSSwiS32_FD_190357 | JGI IMG/M metagenome (GOLD analysis project Ga0268264, IMG submission 190357) | Switchgrass rhizosphere microbial communities from Kellogg Biological Station, Michigan, USA - KBS Switchgrass S3-2 (SPAdes) (version 2) | ecosystem: Host-associated > Plants > Roots >... | reverse complement strand
GGCGATAAATGCGAACCTCGAAAGACTCATCGGGGTCTGTGAAAGTATCCCAAAGAATGACGATGCTAGTCGCCCCCGTGCACCCGGCGAGATCGGTCAGGAACTTGTCAACGTCATCCATGACTCAGGCCTTCTTCTGGAGGCTGTCGAGCATGGCCTTGGCCTCTGCATTAGCCTGGTTTTCTGCTTCATTGGCGAAGTCGATCAGCTCCTGGCCGACAGCACGAGCTTCCTCAGCACTGAGCGTGCGGGTGACGTGGGCATAGCCATAGCTCATCACCAGGCAGATCAGTTTGGTCTCCTCAGACGGCTGGGTCTTGAATAGGACCAAGGCATCGGCAGGCATGGTGATGTTCAAACCAAAGGACATCATCTGCGATTGGATGGTGTCGGATTGGATGCGGATCGGGGGTGTCTCGGGCATGTAGAGACTCCTGTGTGATGTGTTCCTCGGATCTGGAGCCAGTGAGGCCCACCAAAGACCCAGAAAAAGAAGGCCCACCTACGGAACAGGTGGGCCTAAGGTTGGGAGAGGGTGCCGCGAGCGGCATCTCTACCTTGCATGAATCTGGGGTGAGCGCAAGCTTGCTTCCATCAAACTTGCGTTGAGTAGCGTCACATTTCGGCCTCCATCGTATGTGAGTCGTGTTTAACCGTGGTTTACGATCCCACAGAACCACGAAAAGGCTGATCTCCCCTGACACAAAAAAGAGAGCACCCCGTCATGGGATGCTCTCTCCTGGTTCAGGTTGAGGTGAGTCGAGGTCAGGCCTGAATGGTGAAGACCTGAGTGGCAGTCTTGCCGCTGTCGGTATTGGTCACGGTGATGGTCACCGAGCCTGCACCCACCGGGGTCACCTTGCCGTTGGCATCGACCGTGGCCTTCGAGGTATCCGAGGACGAGTACGTCACCGCCTGCTTGGGAGCGAACGGCGGATTGAAGGCAATGGCCAGATAGCCCCGATCGCCATCCGAAATGTCGAGGGTGGTCTTGTTCGGGGTGAGCGTCATCGAGTCCACCGGGACATCGATGGTCAGGTTCTGGGTGGTGAGCACGCCGATGCTGTAGAGCCGACTGTTGATGTGGTGGATGATCGTGTGATTGACATCGGCACCATGCTTGTCGGCAGCATCAGCGATGTGATTGAAGGTGCCAGCATCGGTATAGCCCGAGGGAATGGCAGTGGCAGAGGGGATGACCTTCACGTTCTTGGTGGAGGCCTTGTAGACAACCTTGAATGCGGACATGGTGAGTGGACCTTTGCGCCGGAGTAAGCCTCCCCCTGGGTGACTTAATCCGACACATAATTCAACTCACTATGCAATCAGTTTCAGCTCAGTGCATAGTTGGTTTCGCTGATATCCTTCCAGAGATCAGGATCGAGCTTACCCACCTGCACTGACCGGCCAATGAGCTGGCTGATCAGGAAGCTGAGCAGTTCGGACTTGGCAATCATCTCCAGCTGGAGGTTGTATTGCCTGCGCAGATCATTCCCGTAGTGGGGCAGACAGCGGAAGCAGTCATGGATCGAGATGACCTTGAAAGGCTTGACTGGCAGGCTGTCCAGCAACTGCTGGATTACCGCAGCGTCGACGTTGCCCAGGTTGTTCTGGTTCAGGTGATCGATGATCCGGGCCGAGAGGTAGCCTGTCGCCTGGTAATGCTTCCAGAGGATATCCACCATCTTGTCATTGTCGTCGAGTTCCGCGGTCACCCCAAGCGATTGATAAGTGGTGAGGAAGTAGCGGAGTCGGTCCACCTTTTTCTGGTCATAATCACAGCGGCGTGTGATCTCACGGACGATCATGCCGTCGATGGCATGAACCATGTTGGCTCCCAGTGACCGTCCTTCCGGCATCGGCCGGTTGACCTTGTAATTCACCTCGAACGGCTGGTTGTCGAAGTGAACGGTCTCGGTCACGGTATCGAGCACCTTGATGTGGACGTGGAAGTTGTCCGGCATCACCCAGTCGTTGGAGTGGGCCTCCGGGTTCCAGAGCTGAAGCATGGTCTCGTTCAGTTCCCAGGCAGCAGGAGCAGCAGTCTCCATGACCTGGTAAAAGAGCCCGAGCAGTTCACCCTCTCCGAAGACCCGCTTGGGCACAGCCTTGGAGCTGTAGAGGGCGGTCATTACGGCCTGTTTCACATCGTCACGCTTGATCTTGGCGCTCTGGCCCAGCTCGTTGAGCATGAGTTGATAGATCGAGGTGTAAGCATCCTCTCGCCCTCCCGTGTCGACGACGTTGCACAGCTGCGCTGCGCTCCTGTCGCCCGTGAGAGCTGCGAGGATCTGCAACCCGGAGGAGGTAGCATCGAGGCTGATCATGTAGCCGATCGGTTTGCCGGCCAGGACATCACGCCAGGCCTTCACACCTGCATAGAACAGGGCCGGCTCAGCTGCCTGCTTCAGAAGCTGATCGAGCTGGTGCTCGTTTTGGTCGAACCAGGAGATCCGAGCATCCCAAGTTAGCTTGTCGAGGCCGAAGCTGTTGGCGATATCGATCTTGAGGTAGTCGCGTCCGGTAAAGGTCTGGAACATGGTTCTGCTTCCTCTGGAATGCGTGGGCGATAGGCCATGAGCAGGGCACAGAAGTCCCCTCGGCTCATGACCGTATCATCGCTGTTCAGCTGGTTGATCAGGTTCTCGATGGCGTGCCATTGGCCGGCAATGAAGCCGTCCAGGTAGGTCATCGGTTCATGCTTCGGAGTAGCCTCGCCAACATTTGGACTGCGGGCTTGCCTTGAACAGCGATAATGTTTTCGCAGACGGACATTTGGGCATCGAGACGGTCCGAGTGAAACCGCTTCACTTCGATGTAGATGTCTCGATTAGGTAGATAGAAGTCGATCGCCCGATTACCGGTTGGGACTTCATGTAGATAGGGTTCACCTGCATCCTGGAGCGCCTCGGCTATGAGGCGCTCCATGGGGTCACTGGGAATTTGCATGACTAAATCTCTGGGTTGATGAAGTGGGCCAGCTCATCGAACATCATGTTGAGTTCTAGGAGGTTCTCCTTCGTGGCTGGTCCCATAGGGATGACGGCCTTGATCGTGCCGTTCTGAGTGTAGCGGATCATCAGCTCACCGAACGCATTGATGCCCACCTCGGTGTAGCCGTCCTTGGTCCTTCGCAGGATCACATAGGCCACCGAGGGGACAGCTGCTTCCGGGTCTTTGATCGGAACGACGACCATCAGACAGAATCCGGGATTACCCAGGTCGCAACCGGGAATGGGATGCTCATCAGGTGTTCTATATAGGCTTCACCCTTGGCAGTCGTCTTCCAGGTCTCCTCACCAGTGTTGCCGTTGTAGGTGATAGCGTAAATCATCCCCGTATTGATGAGGTAGTTGATGCCTTCCATCACTGCTGGAGCATCAGCTCTTGGATGAGGTTCACTAGAATAATAGCAGTGGAGCAGCACCTCTAGATTGCTGGGTGATCCAATCATTCGACGATCTCCTTGTCTGCAAGCTCGATCACCGCCTTGTTCCAGGGATTGCCCTGGTAGGTGACATGGTAGCCCTGGCAGTAGATGCGGCCTCGTTTGTCGTATTTGTGGGTGAGGTAGAACTCATTGCCCAGGCTGAGGATCTTGCCGATCACGTCCTTGCTGGTTCGATCATATTTCTCGAAGGCTCTGACCCTCTTCTGGAATTCCTGGACCCCCTCACCATCCTTGGCTCGGTCCAGGTTCCTCCAGGAGTTCTGGATCATGAACGCCGTGTCGTCGTCGATCGAGAACCTGATCGAGTTCATCCGGTTGATGTGATCGAGGCACACATCGTCATCGTGATGGTTCTTCTTGAGGATGATCGAACCAGGGCAGGTGAGATACCCGGTCTCCTGGTTGGTGGTAATTACCGGAGGCTGAACCACCATCGGTAGCGGGAACTGGTACTGGTCGATCTCGGCCTGGATATCAGGGCTGATATCGAACTCCAGGATGAACTTGGTGGTGAGATCATCCCAGGTCACCAGGTCGATCTCAGCGCACTTCCAGAGCATGTCAGCCGTCAGCTGGCTGGCATTGGCATCTGGCTCGAAATGGTGCCTGAGGATGCCCACCAGGGTCGGCAGGGTGGTACGCTTGTGGAGCACCATCTGAACCAGGAGGTCCATGCCGAAATCGAACGGGATCTCGTGCTCAGCCATGAAGGCCTCGAAATCGATATCCTCACAGCTGGTGAACTCCTGCCTGATCCGAGGCAGCAGCTGGTTCTTGGAATAGAGCTCCTCCAGCTCGATCTGGAGATCCAGACGAGCCGTGGCCTTGTCAGTGATCGCGAGCATATCAAATCCAATCTCGATAAAAGCCAGAATTAGTCGTCCGGCCCACCATAATTGACTTCTCTTTGGACGGATCTTGCTTCCTCCTCTGTGAGGTAAGGCCCATATTCACAGGAGCCGTATTTGAAATACCAGCCCGCCCCCATGCCTTCAAATATGCCCATGTCTTGGGCACCCTCTTGAAAATAAGGTTTCATGGCTCAGCTCCACTGCTGGATGTTGCGCTCGATGATGGATCTCCGCCTGCGGATTTCACCCAGCAGGGTGGAGTTTTCCAGGCAGACCATCGGATATCGGCCCTTGATCAAGCCGATCTTGGTCACACGGAGACCGTCATGGTCTTCCATGAAAGTGTGTTCGAGTTTCATCTTATCAACCTGAGTTTCTCCGCTTCTGGATCTACCATCTTGAGGAGTTCCAGGGCGTTGTTGAGGTAGACTTGGCCGTAAACTGGGCCAGCTCGTGTGAAGATCCTCTCTTGCAGTGCAAGAAATTGATCTCGTTTCCTTTTCCGAACAGCCGCCCAGTATTCCAGAGCGAGCTCCTCGATCGGAGTGCTGTCATGGACCGATGTCATCAGTCAGGCAGAATGATCGTGATCTTCACGATCTCCATCATTTCCGGGATCCGATGAGGTTTCGGTATTAGGTAGTTTTCCTCGTCGTAATCTTCGTAGGAGCCGTACCTGGTGCAGCCGACAGCTCCCTGAAGCCATGAGCTGAGCAGGTTCTTGGCAGCCTTCTCGGTAGTGTAGCTGCGGATCTGCATGTCCTTCGCATAGCGCTTGGGCCACGAGGATCGGTCAGCGAAGTCCACTGGTTCGAGGTGTGATCCGCCCCGACCGTCACGACGTTGTTGACGCGGCAGGTAGCATTGGGTGCCTTTGATCCTGACCGCATATTCGGTGAGTTCAGGCATGTTTTCCTCCTTGTTTCAGGGCTAAGACCGCCAGGAGAGAAGCGACCACTCTGGAGACAGAACAGCCGAACCAGGCTCCATGCCCAGCATCTCGACCACATCCTTGGCGAGCCGGATGGCCTCGAAGGCCTGTCGGACACCGAATTGGTCAATCATCTGGTCACGGATCTGGAGAGCATGATTGCCCCGATCCTCAGGGTCATTGTTCAGAGCGAGATGATATTGGGCAGCCAGAACACCCAGATCAGGTTGTTCCTCCTGGCTCATCAGAAATCGCCGAATGCAACCTGGCAGCACTGGATGCCATTGCGCCTCCACATCTCGACCAGGCGAGAACGGTCATCGAAGACGAGATCGGGTTTGTCCCTAATCCCGATGAGCTGATCGAGCCAGAGCTCTTTCAGTTCGTGATCGGGACGATGGTCACCGTGCATCCGCATCAGCAGTTTGTCCGCGAAGATACCATGGAATTCGAGCCAGTTCACAGTCTCTGCCCGAACCTTGTCGCTGCGGCCAGACCAGATCTCGATAGTGTGCCGTTGATGCCGAAGTGCCCGAAAGATGTTGATGATCGGCCAGATCGGCTCATCATGCACGCAATCGAGGTGGAACTGGTCCCAGTTTGGCTTGAGCTTGTTGCCCTGATCATCCTTCTTGCGGATGTGGTGGAGACGGTGCTCGATGTTGGCGAGGGTGCCATCGAGATCGAAGATGACGAACATCAGAATGCTCCTCTGAGCAGACCGAGGATGAGCACCACCATCACTGCCCTAGCAGCATTGGGGTAATCGACCTCATGGTCGAATTTCCATTGAGGGACGAAGGTAGCCACCAGCACCAGGACCACAGCGAACAGGCTGATGATCGCACACAGGTGCAGGAAAGCATTGTCGTGGAGAGGGCTCCCCATAAGTTATCCTTTGTAGAACATGTCCATGACTGCGTAGCTGGTGCTTTTGGGCAATGAAGGATGATCTGGATCGACCATCTTCAGCAGCTGATAGGCATTGGTGACAGCTCTCAGGATCTGGATTTCCGAGAACCGACGCCTCATCAGGCTCAGCACATAGCCAGACTTGTCATTGGGATGCTTGTTGACCAGCTTCCACGCGAGATCCTCGATTGAAGCACTCATATCATTGCGTGAATGGCTGCCCCCAGCAGAGCTCCACCTGAAATGAAACCCATCATCCACAGAGCAAACATCAGCCCGTTGATGGTCACTTTTGCGTGCTTCAGCCCAAGTTGGCGCATGTGTTGGGCTGTGCGTTCCAGGTTCTGAAAAGTCAGGATGCTGAAGCTCACGCCCAACCAAAACCCGGCCACTGCACCGATGATCATTGCGGTTGCCATGCTGATCTCCTTGATATGAAAAGGGCAGCCGGTCCTTCCCCTGACGGGTGACCAACTGCCCTTCTGGCTTGTCTGGTTCAGTCTGGCAGGGTTAGGCCGCCAGGGACTGTCCCATGCCGTTCTTGATCTTGATGCTCTCGGCCCATTCGAGGCGCTGATCGATACTCATCGCTGCCAGTTCGACCAGGGTCTCACCATGGTTGCGACGATCGGCCCAGAACGTGATGACGTTCTTGCCGGTGAGATGATCGAGACCCTTTAGCTTGTCCTGATCCATCGCCAGCATCAGCTCGTAGCGATCACAGATCTCATCCTGGGTGCCGTGATCGGCCAGGGTGAAGGGATTTGCGTAAGCTGAGCCGTGGTCGATGAACACCGAATTGGCCGGAAGCAGATTGGCTTCCACATCATGGCTGCTGATCACCCGACCCACATTGCTTCCCGCCTCAACGCCAAACTGGTTCATGTATTTTTCCCTATATGTGTATGATTTGTTCACGAGTGGACCTATCAAGGAAGGCCCAAGAAAAGCGAAGCGCCTGGGGTCAGACCGGTGCTTGGCATGGTTCGTGTGAGGGACCCGAACAGTTCATCGTGGTCCAATACCCTGCACATAAATGCAGCCGGGCCTCTGCGCAAGCGATATCAGACTCACTTGGACCTTTGTGGTTCCCGCAGCTCGTCTCACATGCCGCTCGGCTTGCCCTAACTTATAGGCTTACTGACCTGCGTCGGAGCAAACTCACTCCAGGTGATGGCTTACCAGCTGTTTGCCGCCAGTTTGGCCGACAAGTTTCAACTTGGTTTGCCTTCATGTTGAATGGAGTGTTCAACTATCCACACATAAGTCAAATCCCCCACCACCAGCACTGAGGCTGGTGATAGGGGAAAATGACTTAGTTCAGGTTGAGCTCGAAGGCCGGCAGGAGGTCCTCGTCGACCGGAAGATCGGCCGAGTCAGTGGCACGGCGACGTAGCTGGAGAACCAGACCACCTTCGGTGCCGCCGATGATGGCCTCTTCGCCCGGAGCGAGCTTGGCACCGGCCGCCTGGATCTGCTTCAGCAGCTCGTTCTTACGCTTGGTGAAGGCCAGGAACTTGGGGTTCTGACCACGCAGCGGAGATTCGCCCTGGGTGTCGATCGGGATGCCGAACGGCAGAGTGATCAGCGGATATTCCGGATCACCGGTTTCATAGCCGATGTTCAGCCAGATCTCGGCCTTGGCTTCGACTTCGGGTGCCTGGGACATGCCCATGCGCTGACCGAACTTCATCGGCATGATGTTGGACTTGCTGGCCTGCACAGCAGCAGCGGCTTCATTGCGACGGATCATTGGGTATTTCCTTCCTGGTTCAATGGATTGATGGTGGCTGATCACGAGGAGAACCAACCACCAAAAGGAGCGAAGCGACGTGATTCGTTTTCGTTATGTTCTAATCAGGGCTTGTAGGAAAATTCCTTTTTGACGCCCTGATCCCTAGTTCGCTCAGGGAAGCGGACAGGTGGTGTCCAGCATCTCGTCAGGCTCTGCCTTGAAGCTTCCGACCAGGCATTTGATCAGGAGTACACAGAGCATGAGGTAACCGATGATGCCGAGGATAATCAGGAAGATGTTCATCTCCTTGGTTCCCTTTGGAGACGTAGCTGGGCATGTCTCCGATCGATCGAGATCAACCGGAGATGGTCATGCCAGGCTGCGATGTGGGCGAAGTGGAAGCCGTCAAAATATGAGGCCTCCGAGTAGCTTGAGCCGATCAGTGGAGCTTCTTCGAGAGCTTGCGGATGAAGAACCGAGCTTCACAGAGGCCCATCTGATCATCGCTGGTGATCAGGAGCTTCTTGCTGGGCTCGTTGGTGGGAGTGACGTAGATCGCATGACGCAAAGGGTCATTGTGGATCTGGAATTGCTGAGCAGACATGGTTCTCTCCTTCAATAATGAATGTTGGAGTGCATGAGCATGTAGAGGCCAATGGCACCCAGAAGGATGCCAATGGACAGGTCGAACATGAGCTGACGAGCGGACATGATCAGTCCTCCAAGATGATGGAGTGGATGCTGACCAGGTGATCGAAGGTATTCTTGATGGTGCCGAACTCGCAGACAATCAGGCGATCGGCTTCATGTTCGCCGACAGCATCTTCGATGAGTTCGAGCATTTCAGCTTGAGTGGGTTCAGGCATTGGAGTGCTCCTCTGGATGTTTCCAGCAGGAGCGAAGCGACTTCCAGGCGCTACGGTTGGAACCTGTAGAGCTGATAGTCATCAGACTTGACCACAGCGTAGTCAGCTGAGTTCGGTGGCTGTTTGGCGTTGTATTCCTTAGCCTTCAGCCTTGCCTCAGCTTCGGAAAGACCAGCAGCCAGCAGAGTGTCTGACTCCATCTCGTGGTCATAGTTGGAGATGAGCACGACCTTCATTTTGAAGCTCCATGTGTGTGCTATCAGGATGTATTATCCATCCAATGATTTATACCTGGGCGATTTCTCACCCAGGTATGGTATGCCAGGTCAGGCTGCCTTGTTACGGACAGCCTTGAGCCGAGCATATGCGGCGTTGTAATATTCTTCCATTTCAGGGTCTTTGCAGAGTTCACTGATACGCTTCTTGCGTTCAGCTTCTTCTGTTCCGAGACGTTCGATGAGACGTTCCTCATAGTCATTGAGGTCGTATTCATAATCGAGAGCCTGCTTGGTGGATTGATGCCGAACGAAAGTGTTCGCCATATTGAGACCACCAGAGATGGTGTTGACGATACCGGACACTGCATTTGCCGTATCCGAAATGGTGCTGAAGACAGAGCCAGCAGCCTGACGTGCGTTAGCCATAGTTATTACTCCGTTGGATAATTCCAACAGAAGCGAAGCGACGAAAAGACATGGGGTAGGGTGTTATATGTGTGAGTGTTATACCCCGGGGGGTAGTGTTAGTGTTAAAGGTGTCAGGGACACCAACACTACTAGCTGGAGTAACTATGAACTTCCGGCTACTGCAAAAAATATGAGAAATTTTCTCTCTACTGCGACCATATATTATGGGTAGCGTCCTGCCCTAACAGGGAACCAGGAATGCCCTCATCCTTCTGGCTCACTCCCAAAAGAAAGGGCCAGTGTTGCCACCAGCCCCTCTTCCTTGGTTCAGCGTAAGCGATCTGAGATTAGACCAGCTCCCAGTCCTCAGCCAGGATATCCGTCTGCGATGCGAGCCAGGGAACCTGGTGATCGTCAGCCGTCTTCATATAAATATAGGGAAGCGTCATCTTGCTGTGGGGATCGGGAACCTGGAGGTTCAGCCACATCCCCTTCCCGTTCCAGCCCCTGCGAGCGACCTTGTTGCCTGCCTTGAGCAGGACCAGTGCGTCTGAGAAGTTCATGTCAGTCTCCGGTGGTGAAGCTGGTGGGTAATGAGGGGGAGACCTGTCTGCCTGCGTGCGGATAAGCAGACCGTCTCAACCCCTCATCGTCACAGCCCAGCGAAGCTGGGTGGACCCCCATTGGTCGAGGTTTGTTGAAGCTGCCCCCGCACAGCTGTGAACCACGAGACTGACTCTCTTGCGAGAGGAGGAAATCGTCCCTGTTCACTGTGACCGTTATTAGCCCCACCTGTCACTGGGGTAGTGGCGACCGCCTCGGCCTCACCTGATCCTGATACGTGACAGAGTTCGAGTGAGCAACAACAAACTTTAACTCAAGCTTGAGTAAGTTTGGTTGAGTCCCTGGTTAATTTCTGGTTAGGGATCCCTGTGAAACAGGGGTTCCGACAATAGGATCGTCCCACCATACCTCCTAAGGAGATATAAGACTTTTGCCCTATTTTTCAGGGACTTCATACATTGGATTAGGAACCTTTCCTAAGCCTCTGAATTAGCGTATACATTAGGGAGCCCGTAGCGTCTAGAGGGCTTCGAGATCCAGCAGGGAGCAACCCCATGAGCAATTTCCCGACCGAACAGGACCTGATCAGACAGAGCAAGCACCCCCGGGTGACCATGGCAGCCATCGAAGCCAACATCGTCGCCGAACACACCTTCACCGCCTACGAGGGGAGGATGGGGTCGATCGTCGAAGGCAACTACGAGAGCATCGGCAAGGGGGCTGGTACTGATCTGGATTTGGAGAGCCTCAAGCGGACTACCTTCTGTGTCCTGGTTCTCGCCAATGGCTTCACCGTCCATGGGATCTCGACCTGTGTAGACATTGCCAACTTCGATCGTGAGATCGGCAGGGCCATTGCCCGGAAGAATGCCATCGATCAGATCTGGCCGCTGATGGGCTACGAGCTGAAGACCCAGCTGTCCGGAAATGAGCCAGCCACGGTGATGGAGACCGACGAGGACATCGCCAAGGTGTTCCACCAATCGGTCCAGACCTGGAATGAGCTCAACGACCGAACCGTGCTCAACTGGGATGAGCTCGACGAGATTGAGCGTGATGAGCGTATCTGGCTCGTCCACGAAATACGGAAGGGGTCGGAGAGTACGGTAGCTGGTCTCGAAGACCCCTTCCTCGACAAGCTGCTCCGGGCGATCATCGATCACACCGACGGGCGGGATGTGGAGATTCCCCCCTTCCCCACCGTCGACAAGAATAGCTCCCACCTCCGACTGGTTGCGGCTGGATGAGCGAGGCGTCGTCCGGGGGACGCGGCCCGAGAGGGCCGGAGCGTCCCCTGGCGATGGCCGAGCGGAGCCAGACCACACACCCCATCACCATCCCCCTATATATAAGGTACTGCCGTGCTGACTCAGGCTGAAGTCGAACAGGCCCTCCCCCCTGCCCTCAAGAGCGCCGCCACCCAGCAGCTGGTGGACCTGATCAACAATGCCTCGGCCGATCCGATGGTGGCTGAGCAGATCCGCAACAACTTCATCTCCTACACCTCGGTGCTGAAACTGGGGAAGTTCAAGACCGAGGACTACCTCAACGCGGTGTCCTACGTGTCGTTCAAGATGATGGGCTACTCCAACCAGGACGCTTACATCCGGACATTCCCGGCCCGGTATCAGCAACTGCTGGCCAATGGCACCTCCAGCAGGGACATCGCCTCCCACGTTTCCTCCTATCATCGGGGGAAACTGGTCAACCTGGTCATGGAACAGACCATGGTCCCGACCTGGGTGCTCAATCAGGACATCTACCAGAAGGCGATCAACGTCCAATACGAGATTATGAAAGACGATCAGGTAAGTCCCAAGGTCCGGGTCGAGGCGGCAAACTCGTTGCTGACCCACCTCAAGCGTCCTGAGACCAAGGAAGTGAACCTCAATCTCGGAGTTTCTGAGAGTTCAGGTATGCGTGAGTTGCAGGAAAGTTTGCGTGCCCTTGCACTTCAACAGACTCAACTGATAGAGAGTGGCGTGTCAACCAAACTGATTGCGGGTTCCAGGCTCGCTGTTGACGCGGAGTTTGTGGAAGTCGATGTTGATCAAGCGGAGCCTGGAAGAGTGGCTGGATAGCGTCAGCTATGCGGAACTGAACTCGTCGAGCTACAAGCCGACTGAGTTTGCGCTCACCTTCATGAACTTCATCAAGCTGGTGAACGGCACCGAGGGGGAGAGTCACAAGACCCCCCCGGTCCACCTCAAGATGCTCGACAAGATCACCCACCCGAGCTCCTACGTCGCCAACCTGTGTTTCCGTGGTGCAGCCAAGACCACGCTGTTCGGGGAATACTTCTTCCCCTTCCTCGGCCTGTTCCAGTTCCTGCCCAACTTCGGGTCGGTGAGCTCGGCAATCTACGTGTCCGACTCCATGGACAACGGCGTCAAGAGCCTGCGGAAGAACATGGAGTTCCGCTACAACAACTCCGCCTTCCTCCAGGAGTGGATCCCGAAGGCCACTTTCACCGACAACTACATCGAGTTCCAGAACCGGGAAGGCAAACCGTTCGGGCTGAAGATGTTCGGTGCCAAGACCGGTCTGCGCGGAACCAAGATCTTCGGCAAGCGGCCCCCGATAGCGGTGCTCGACGACCTCGTGAGTGATGACGATTCCAAGAGCAAGGCCGCGATGCAGGCCATCAAGGATACCGTCTACAAGGGCGTCAACTACGCGCTCGATCCAACCCGCCGGAAAGTGATCTTCAACGGCACCCCGTTCAACACCGAGGACATCCTGATCGAGGCCGTCGAATCCGGTGCCTGGGATGTCAACGTCTGGCCGGTCTGCGAGAAGTTTCCCTGCGAGCCGGAAGAGTTCCGCGGTGCATGGGAGGACCGGTTCACCTATGAGTTCGTCCGCGAGCAGTATGAGAAGGCGATCCTGACCGGCAAAGTCTCCGGTTTCATGCAGGAGCTGATGCTGCGGATCACCTCCGAAGAGGAGCGCCTGGTCCAGGACGCTGAAGTCCGCTGGTACAAGCGGCAGGCACTGTTGGCCAATAAGGGCACCTTCAACTTCTACATCACCACCGACTTTGCCACCTCGGCCAAGCAGACAGCCGATTTCTCGGTGATCTCGGTCTGGGCCTATAACGCCAATGGCGACTGGTTCTGGGTTGATGGGATCTGCAAGCGCCAGACGATCGACAAGACCTGGGACGACCTGTTCCGTCTGGTTCAGGAGTACAAGCCTCAGCAGGTCGGCATCGAGGTTACCGGCCAGCAGCAGGCCTATATCCGGTTGCTCCAGATGGAGATGATCAACCGGAACATCTGGTTCAACTTCGCCAGCTCGGAGAAATCTGGTGAGCCCGGCATCCGCCCGACCGTCGACAAGTTGACCCGGTTCAATCTCGTCGTTCCCTGGTTCAAAGCTGGCAAGATGTATTTCCCGGAAGAGATCCGAACCAGTGAGATCATGGGGCACTTTACCGGTCAGATCCGTCTGGTCACCCAGTCAGGGATCAAGGGCAAAGACGACTGCATCGATACCATCTCTATGCTGGGTTATCTCAAACCCTGGAAGCCTTCAGATTCCATGCCTGCCACCCCCAAGGAGATCGATCTTTGGGAAGAAGAAGATCACAGCACAAATGTTGGTGGCCTTTCATCCTACATAGTGTAGATGCCAGCTTGTAGTTAGGTGGCACTCACATGCAGGTAAGTGAACTTTTCCGGCGTCTCTCCTATGGAGAACTCTCAAACCTGGCCCTGTCCGGTGAGGGTTCGGGTGAAATCGTCGAGGCCAAACGTCCCCAGATCCTGCAACACGCCAACGATGCCCTACTCAGGCTTCACTCCAGGTTCTTTCTCCGAGAGGGCAACCTTCTTCTCCAGCAATGTGCTGGTATTCGGCATTATCATCTGAAGCCTGAGAACGCTCTCACCACGGGAACGGAAACTCGTACGCACCGGCTTTTCATTCTCGACTCAGAGCACATGCCGTTTCGGGATGATGTGATCAAGATTGTCACTGTTCGCAATCACCTCGGTCACGAAGTCACGCTCAATGATCCTGACGGTGAATGCTCGATGTTCACCCCGCAACCCCAGGTGCTCCAGATACTGCGACCCGCAGAAGGGCTTCTGGTTGGTGTTGATTATCAGGCTCGGCATCCGGTCCTGGCCGGTCTCGATGACGAGATCGATCTCCCCGAGACGCTCGAAAAAGCCCTGACCGCCTACATCGGCTATCTGACCTACTCCGCCATGAACACCGACACCAGCACGGCCAAGGCTCAGGAACACCTGAGCGTCTACGAGGCTGTCTGTGCCGAGGTGACCGGGATGGATCTGGTCAGCTCCAGTCGCTCCTCAACCAATACACGCTTCGCCAAGGGAGGCTGGATTTGACTGGGTTTCTTGATCCCCGGAGTGGTTGCACCGATTTCGTCGAGCTCCGTATCGGCGAAGCCTACAATCATGTTGTCGCCGTCGAAAAGCAGCTCGATCTGATTGCTCTCCTGGCCCAGGCTCTGCCTGCCATTGCCGTCTATCTGCCGACATCGCAGCTTCTGACCAAGGGTTCGTTCGTCAACATCTTCCTGGATGGAAGCATCGCCAAGCTGCGTCTGGCTGATGCCAATTATCCGGATCGGAGCGCCGACGGTTTCATCGTCGATGATGTCAACGCGGGTGTTCCTACCCTGATGTTGACCTCCGGGCTAAACACGGCAGTGGTACCAACTGCCGGCGGTGAGATCTGGCTGAGCACGACCACGCCCGGCGGTTACTCGTTCACCCCCCCTGACCCCACCAACCCAGCGAATGCCGGCAAGCTGATGCAGAGCATCGGCAAGGCGATTCCGGGCGTCGGTCTCCTCTTTAATCTCAAGCCCGGTGAGATGCTCTAAAATGAAAAAGCTTGCTCCTCTTTTCCTGATCCTGTCGGCTCTACTGGTTACACCGGTTCAAGCCTCCAGTCGTAAGCCGTTGGTGCTTTCGTCTACCGGGACGACCCAGCAGATCCAGGCAGGTGATGGTCTCCAGCTTCCTGCTTCCACTACTCCCGGGGCTTCGTTGAATGTCCCGCATGGTGTGGCACCGCTTGTACCCGTTGATGGTGACATCTGGACCACCACCGCTGGCACCTTTACCCGGATCAACGGCGTCACCGTCGGGCCGCTTGTCGGTCTGAACAGCTCCCCGATCTGGACGGCTCGCCAGAAGACCGAATTTGCCCTCACTGGCTCTCTGACCAGCAATTTCAATTACCTGTTCAACCCGCAAGCGTTAGGTATCTGGTCAACCTCGGACAATCAGTCGAGTGGTACAACGGGAACGAATATCCCGTCGCTGGTCTCGATCGAGCAGTATTTCGGCGGCTCCAATGTCGATGATGGTCGCAACTCCCTTGGGGTTGCGATGCACATGACGGCGCCCACCAAGAGTACGAACCCCTATCGGTTCTATGCAGCCGGCAACTTCGTAGCTGATAGTGCCTTCAACGACGGTGGCACCGGTGGATCCCCGCAAGGCACCCTCTATGGCCTCGGTGGCGTCTGTCGTCTCAAGACGGGCGCAACCAACTGGAAAGGCTGCATAGCTGGCGACTTCGAGCTCAGTGTTGAAGCTGGTGCCAATGCTCTGGTAGTCACTCCGATGGCATTGCTCACCTGGCCGGAGCACGCTACCCACGGCAGCTTAGTAGATGCGGGCCTGTGGATCAGTGCAGCATCTTCAACCGGGTTCTTCAATGGCATCCAGATCGATGCTTCGGCTGGATACTATCCGGTCGATTCCACCGGCACGATCTTCAAATCGAATGGTGGCACGGTCTCCAACGGCATCGACTTCTCCGGCACCACGATCAGCAACTGGCTGCTCAGGGGTGGTGGCATTATCGAGACGACCAGCACGGCCACTTCGACCAGCACCACCACGGGTGCAGTGCGGATTGCCGGCGGTGTCGGCATTGCCGGGGCAGTCAATGTTGGTGGCATCGTCAAGGCTCAGTCGGCTACTGCTTCCACAAGCACCTCAACCGGTGGCCTGGTAGTTACAGGTGGTCTCGGTGTTGGTGGTGCCGGCTACTTCGGTGGAACGGTCACTGCTCCGACGTTCTCGGGAAACCTTACCGGAGCGGTCACCGGCAACGTGTCAGGCAATCTGACTGGCAATGTGACCGGAAACGTCACCGGTGCCGTGAACGGTTCGATCGGTGCGACCACACCCAGCACCGGAACTTTCACCACGGTGATCTCGAACTCGGTCTCGACCGGTTCCACGGCGCTGACTGCCTATACCGTGAGCACGTTACCGACCTGCAATAGCAGTACGAACGGTGCTCTCTACTATATCACCGATGCCACGGCTCCTACCTACAACGGAACTCTGACTGGCGGCGGTTCTGTCCGAACTCTGGCTTTGTGTAATAACACCGCTTGGACGGCACACTAAAGATGGTTGGGTCGCACGAAACCGTGAAGCACCTGGGGGATCTGGGTGCTTCCATCTCCACCATCTTTGTCATGGTCTCGCACTTCGCAGCCCTGGCAACGCCAATCATCACGCTGCTGATTGCTCTCCTGACACTAGGATGGTGGGTGCTCCGCTATGTCGAGAAGTTCTCGGACAAGCGGAAATCCAAGCTCGCACTGGTTGCTGAGACTGTCATTGTGGATAGTCTCGAATGAGCCGGTTCGATATCTGTCTGCCGATCCTGCTCAGCGAGGAAGGTGGTTTCGTCAACGATCCGCGAGATCGTGGGGGGATCACCAACCTTGGGGTGACTGGTTATACCTGGGCCGACTGGACCGGAAAACCGGTGACCGAAAAGATCATGCGTGAGCTGACCCCGGCCAAGGTCGGACCGATGTATCGTGATCGCTATTGGAACCAGGTGAAAGGGGATAGCCTGCCTGCTGGGCTCGACCTCGCCATGTTTGACTTCGCCGTGAACAGTGGTCCTGGTCGTGCTGCAAAATACCTCCAGATCACCATCGGTGCCAAGCCTGATGGCCAGATCGGTCCAGCAACACTGGCAGCTCTTCAACAGAAGGCCCGTCTGCTCGGATTGTCCAAGGTCATCCTTGGATTGATGCAAGCTCGCGGGGATTACCTGAGGTCGCTGGATGGCCTCTCAATCTACGGGAAAGGATGGCTGAAACGGTGTGATCGGATCCAGACACGCTCTCTCAGGATGGTTGCAGCATGAGCGTCATGGAAGCCTTAAAGGGCAATGGACAGTTCGAGATCCAAAGGATCTTGGGCACGGTCGGGACGATGACCTACATCATTACCGGTCCGGCTCTGGTTTGGACCGGTAGGGTCCAGGTAACCTTCGACACCTTCTGCATTGCCTACCCGGCTGGTCTGGTCGCCTGTCTCGGTGCCACTGCCGGCGCGATTGCCCTCAAGGATCGCCAGGTGGCTAAAGCCCAGAACGAGGGAACACAGCCATGAGTGAGCTCTGGATTGCCTTCAAAATGTGGCGTGGCTGGCGCTCTGCTGGCGACTGGCTGAGCAAGACGGTCAATATCCCACGCTGGGTGCCTCTCATCCTCCTGGTTCTCTCTGGAGGCCTGTTCTGGAGGCTGCATAGCGTTCGTGACGAGATCACCCAAATCCACGTCGCCCAGGCTGATGCAACCAAGCACCAGACCGAAGTGAACCATGAACCTGCCCGCAAGAGTGCTGAAATCGCGAGGAAGTCTGATGCCCAAGCGCCTGCCTACTATGCTGCTGTCCGGGTTGCTGCTGATGCTCACCGGATGCGGAACCCATGTCCGATCAGCAATCCCGATCTGCCCGGAACCGATCGTCCTATCCCGAGCGATGACCACACCGGTGAAGCTACCGGAATGGTTTCCCGTCCCAAAGCCGACGACGATCTCATCGTCTCAGCCGCAGCCCAAGCAGCTCAAATGCAGGTCGATGCCCAAGCTCTGATTGATGCTGGTATTGCTGTTTCGGAGGATAGTCAGTGAGACGTAACGAACGCTATGCTCCCCACGTTCTTGCTATCATCCTGACCACGATGGCACTCATTCCCGTCAGCATCATCCTGACAATTCACTGATCTCAAGTTAGCACGACGATTCTTCAACTGGACCGCACCTAACTTTCAGTGCATATCGCTTAACCTGGAACTCAGTCTCAGGTGTAAGCAATGTCCATGCAGGAAAGTCAGGCTCCAGCAGTAAAGCTCACCGATTGGGCCAATGAGCCCACGCTGGGTAAGCTGATGGATGACTACCGGGCAGCCAAACCCCCACACGATGCCCATATTGCCCGAGTTTCCGAGTGGAATGACCTGCTGAAGGTCAGGGGCCAATCGAAGCCCAAGAAGGTCAATGGACGTTCATCGGTCCAGCCCAAGCTGGTCCGGCGTCAGGCTGAATGGCGCTACTCCTCGCTGGCTGAGCCTTTCCTCAATTCACACAAGCTGTTCCAGGTTAAGCCCTCGACCTGGGAGGATGCTGATGCCGCTCGCCAAAATGAGATGGTGCTCAACTACCAGTTCCGGAACAAACTCAACCGGATCAAGTTCGTTGATGATTTTGTCCGTTCGACCGTCGATGATGGCACCTCGATCATCCGGCTTGGCTGGCTCCGCCGTACAGTCAAGATCAAGCAGCAGGTTCCGGTATGGACCTACTATACGATCCAGAACCAGGAACAGGCTCAGGCTCTCCAGCAGGCAGTCCAGCTCAAGCAGGACAATCCCGAAGGATACGAAAACTCGATCCCCCCTGAGCTGAAGGCGGCGGTCGATTACTACGAAGAAACCCAGCAGGCTGCCGTTGCCCAGCAGACCGGGACCACAACCCAGGAAATTGAGCAGCCGATCGAGAACCGGCCGACGGTGGAGGTCATGGACCTCCGCAATGTCATCATCGATCCATCCTGCCAGGGTGATCTGGCCAAGGCCAAGTTCATCATCGTCTCTTTCGAGACCTCGAAGGCCGATCTGCTTGCTGAAGGCAAGCGTTACAAAAATCTCGATGCTGTGCTCTGGGATAGTGCTGGTCCTCTGACCACACCTGATCACGAGACCCGCACACCGAATGACTTCCAGTTCAACGATGCCCTGCGCAAGCGGGTGGTGGCCTACGAATACTGGGGTTTCTGGGACATCCACAACAAGGGTGAATTGATCCCGTTCGTTGCCACCTGGATCGGTAATGTCCTGATCCGCATGGAGCTCAACCCGTTCCCGGACCAGAAGCTCCCCTTCGTTCTGGTTCCCTATTTGCCGGTCAAGCGTGAGCTCTATGGTGAGCCTGACGCCGAGCTGCTCGAAGACAATCAGAAGATCCTCGGTGCCCTGATGAGGGGCATGATCGATCTGCTTGGTCGCTCTGCCAATGCCCAGCAGGGCTTTGCCAAGGGGATGCTCGATCCGCTCAACCGCCGGCGCTACGACAACGGCCAGGATTACGAGTTCAACCCGAACCTATCGCCGGCCCAGGGTCTGATCACTCATCAGTATCCGGAATTGCCTCAGTCGGCTCTGATGATGCTCAATCTCCAGAACCAGGATGCTGAGGCGCTGTCGGGGGTCAAAAGCTTCTCTGGCGGCATCTCCGGGGAATCCTATGGCGATGTTGCTGCCGGGATCCGTGGTGCTCTGGATGCTGCCTCGAAGCGCGAGATGAACATCTTGCGTCGTCTGGCTCAGGGCATGGTCGAAGTCGGCAACAAGATCGCTGCGATGAATGCCGAGTTCCTGTCGGACAGGGAAGTCATCCGGATTACCAATGCCCCGTTCGTACCACTGTCGCCCAAACAGGACGATGGCACTGAAAGTCCGGGCATGGGCCACAATGGCGGTCCCAAGCTGGAAGACCACTTCGCCACGATCAACCGGGAAGATCTGGCTGGCAACTTCGATCTCGATGTTGATATCTCGACTGCCGAAGTCGACAACGCCCAGTCTCAGGATTTGGCGTTCATGCTCCAGACGTTGGGCAACACCGTCGATGTCAGCATCACTCTGATGATCCTGGCCGAAATCTGTCGGCTCAAGCGTATGCCAGAGCTCGAACATAAGTTGCGGACATACCAGCCCAAGCCCGATCCGATCACGCAAGCTCTTCGCCAGGCTGAGCTGGATAAGGCAATGGCTGAGGTCGAAGAACTACGTTCTCGCATCCGGCTCAATGATGCCAAGGCTCAGGAAGCCAGTGCTGGTGCAAATCAGAAGGCTCTCGATGCTCATGAGCAAGCCAATGGTATCGAACATGCCCGCAACATCGATCTGCAAGAGGGTCAGGCTCAGGGCAACAAGGAACTGGCTGTGACCAAGGCGCTGACCACGCCGAGGAAGCCCGATACCACCCAGCCAGACATTGAGGCAGCCATCGGTTATAACCAACTGACCGGCAGTCCACCTAAACTTAGTTCGCCTGAACTTCCGTTGCCCGTTGACAATCTCGGGTAAAGAAGAGATTTAGGCTAACTAAGGGCAAGACATTTTCAGAGTTTGCCCTGTTAAACGAGAAATCTAAGGGCACTCACTCTCATGAACCTCGAAATCGATGCACTCGAAGATCAGCTCAAGGATGCCAAGACCCTGGTCAAGCGCCGGGATGCAGCTGTCCGTCTCGCCTCCAACCGGGACTTCAAGTCGCTGATCCTCGATGAGTTCTGCGTTCAGGAGTGCGCTCGCTACGCTCAGAACTCGGCCAACCCTGCACTGAATGCCAGTGACCGTGCCGATTCGCTGGCGATTGCTCAGGCTGCTGGTCACCTACGTCGCTACCTGTCGGTAGTGGTCCAGATGGGTGCTGTCGCCGAGAAAGAGATCGGCCAGATCGAAGAAGCGATCGACGAAGCCCGCTCCGAAGAAGGCTTGGATGATGGGGATGCCAACTGATGGCTGATACCCCTGAGGAAGTGCTGGGAATGTCCGATGAGGACTTCCTCAAGCTGAACGATCCGGCTGCTGAGGCGGTGGTGGATGAACCGTCAGCTCCGGCTGTTCCTGACAACACTTCCTCTGCTGACCAGGCGTCCGGTGATGGTGGAACCAGCGAGGAGAGCGGCGCAGCCGGCTCGACCGAAGCTGGTGCAACCGAAACCGGCGCCGGTGCCAATACCGAAACCACCACCACTGAGACTACCACGACCACCGAAGGTCAGGTTGCTGGCGGTGAGAGCACTGCCGACACCAAGACTGGTGAGACTGCCGCCGAGACCGGTTCTGAGCTGGCCAAGACTGAGGGTGAAGCGCCCAAGGATCCGGAGCCGATCGACTATAAGGCTGGCTTCGAGCTGATCATGAAACCGTTCAAAGCGAACGGGAAGATGATCGAGCCCAAGTCCCCGGAAGAAGCCGTGGCGCTCATGCAGATGGGTGCGAACTACACCCGCAAGATGCAAGAGCTTCAGCCGCATCGCAAGACGCTGCTGATGCTCCAAAACAATGGTCTTCTCGACCCCGACAAGCTCTCGTTCCTGATTGATCTGGACAAGGGCAATCCGGAGGCGGTCAAGAAGTTCATCAAAGATCGTGGTATCGACCCTCTGGATATCGATACCTCGACCGACCCCGCCTACCTTGGTGGCAATCACCAGGTCACTGACCAGGAGGTCAATTTCCGTTCCGCGTTGGAAGAGCTCAGCTCCACTTCGGCCGGCAAGGAAACCCTACAGGACATCAATGACCGTTGGGATAATGTCAGCAAAGAGGCGCTGTGGCAGCACCCGCAGATCCTGACAGCGATCCAAGAGCAACGAGAATCTGGCGTTTATGCCACGATCGTTGCCGAGGTGGACCGGCAGATCACCCTGGGCAAGCTTCCCGCCAGTACGCCGTTTCTTGAGGCCTACCAGACCGTCGGCGATCAGCTCGTTGCCGAGCACAATGCCAAGACCGGTCAGGGCAATGTCGCGCCGAAGTTGGAACCTGAAGCGCCACAGGTTCTCGCTACCCGAGCCGCAACCCCGAAAAGCCCGATCACGAACAGCGACAAGGCAGCCGCAGCATCTCCCTCAAGGGGCAACGCCACTCCGCCGAAGACTGAAATCAATCCGCTCGCGATGTCGGATGATGACTTTCTGAAGCAATGGAACGGACGGCTCTGACCCCCAACGAGAATAGGGTCGAGCCAAGGTTCAGGGATACTTTGCAATGCTGAACTACAATGCTCCCCCGACCACGAAGTCGGGCATCGACACTGGTGGCAATGCCAACCAGATGAACACCTTCTACTATCTGAAGAAGGCGATCATCGATGCCCGCAAGGACCAGTATTTCATGCCGCTGGCTGATGTGGTCTCGATGCCGAAGAACTTCGGTAAGACCATCAAGGTCTACCAGTATGTCCCGCTGCTCGATGACCGCAACGTCAGCGATCAGGGTATCGATGCTTCCGGTGTGACCATCTCCAACGGCAACCTTTACGGGTCGAGCCGCGACGTGGGCACCATCACCGGCAAGCTTCCGACCCTGACCGAGAATGGTGGCCGCGTGAATCGCGTCGGCTTCACCCGTCTCCAGCGTGAAGGCTCGATCTACAAGTTCGGCTTCTTCACCGAGTTCACCCAGGAAACCATGGACTTCGACTCGGATGCCGAGCTGATGTCGAACCTTTCCCGTGAGCTCACCAACGGTGCCGTTCAGCTGACCGAGGCTGTCCTCCAAAAGGACCTTCTCGCTTCTGCTGGCGTCATCGTTTACGCTGGTGCTGCTGCTGCCAACGGCGATGTCACTGCCGAAGGCAGCACGCCGACCATCGTCAGCTACTCGAACCTGATGCGGCTCGATCAGATCCTGACCGATAACCGCACACCCCGGCAGACCACTGTCATCACTGGTTCGCGTCTGATCGATACCAAGACGGTCGCTGCCTGCCGTGTGATGTACATCGGCTCGGAGCTGGTCACGCTCGTCAAGGGTATGAAGGACCAGTTCAACAACCCGGCCTTCATCTCGGTCCAGCACTACGGCGACGCCGGCACCATCCTGAACGGTGAGATCGGTTCGATCGATCAGTTCCGGATCATCCAGGTTCCGGAAATGCTGCACTGGGATGGTGTGGGTGCCAACGTCGGCACCAACCCGGGCTACCGGGCTTCCGGCGGCAAGTACAACGTCTACCCGATGCTGGTCATCGGTGACGACAGCTTCACCACCATCGGTTTCCAGACCGACGGGAAGACGGTGAAGTTCTCGGTCACCACCAAGATGCCCGGCAACGAAACGGCCGACCGCAACGACCCCTACGGCGAGACGGGCTTCAGCTCGATCAAGTGGTATTATGGGTTCCTCTGCAAGCGGCCGGAACGCATCGGCATGATCAAGACGGTCGCTCCGCTCTGATCATGATCTGATCCAGGGAGATGGGGGAGCCTGCTTGGTTCCCCCATTTTCTACTTTTTCCCATACTCAAGGATAACATCCGTGTCCGAAGAACAGAACACCGACCCCGCCAACGAGACTCAGACCGTTCTCCCGCTCCCGGGTGTCGACGAGCTCGCCGTTCTCAAGGAACGTGCCAAGCTGATGGGGATCACTTTCTCCAACAACATCGGCGTCGAGAGCCTGCGCAAGCGCATCGAAGACAAGCTCAACGGCGAAGAAGCGGGCGACGAGGGTGATGATGGCGATGAGAACCCCATCGACGAAATCAACCCGCTCGGCGAGACCCCGGTGCAACGCAAGCTGACGTTGCGCGAAGAGATCCTCGCCAAGCAGATGGCCCTCGTCCGTGTTCGTATCACCTGCATGGATCCGAAAAAGAAGGATCTACCTGGTGAGGTGTTCACGGTCGCCAATGAATACATCGGCACCGTTCGCAAATATGTCCCCTTCGGGGAAGAAACAGACGACGGTTACCATGTGCCCTATTGCATCTTCCGGTTCCTGGAAGAACGCCGATTCCTGAACATCCGGACCGTCAAAGATCGCCGCACTGGTGCGAACCGCACCGAGTCAACCTGGGCCAAGGAGTTCGCTCTGGAAGTGCTCCCGCAGCTCACGGAGATCGAACTCGCTCAGCTGGCTACGGCTCAGGCTGCTGCCGGTAGCATCGACAAGACCAACGCTGACCTTCTGGTCTGATCCTGATACCGACCGAAAGCCATCGACATGTCCTCTGGTTCAGAAACTCTCGCCAACTCGCTGCTGCCGTCCCTGATTGACAGCACGCCGCCCACTAACCTGGTGGTGCGCCCGACCAACGAGAAACTGTCCACTGGGGCTGTCGATGGCACCGGGACCTTTGAGGTCCTGATGCGGGCAGTCGATGCCTCCTTGCAGCGTGAGTACAGCGCCGGTCGGATTACCGGTGCCGAATATGCCAAGGCCTATGTTGCCCTCACTGAGGCGGCACTCGGCAATGCTGTCCAGTTCCTCCTGGGTCAGGAAAACGCCTATTGGCAGGCTATGGCCCAACAGGCTGCCTACGCCCTCGCTAAGGCCAAGATTGCCACCGAGGATGTCACCTTCGGTTCGGGCAAGTTCACCCTCGACAACATCCTGCCCAAGCAACTCCAGCTCGCTACCGAACAGGCTGAGACCCAGCGTGCCCAGACCAGCGACACTCGTCTCGATGGAAATCCGGTCACTGGTGTGCTCGGCAAGCAAAAGTCGCTCTACACCCAGCAGATCACGTCCTATCAGCGAGATGCGGAGAACAAGACCGCCAAGATCTTCTCTGATGCCTGGATCGCCATGAAGACGATCGATGAGGGCCTCGTGCCTCCGACTGGCTTCACCAATGCCAGCCTCGATACCGTGCTCTCGGCGATCAAGACCAACAACGGCCTGGTTTGATCGGTGGGGCTGTTTGGTGGCACCACGATCTATGTCTCCTCGGTTGCAAGCAATCTGGCCGGGGATGAGACCAAGCGCCCGAACTACCTGAAAACCACGGTCCTCGGACACTTTCTCACCACCCCCAAGCTCGATCTGGCTGATGTCATCAGCAGCGGCTACCTCCATGGTCCCCGGATCAAGCTCCGACAATTCTTCGATTGGGCATATGATCATTACGATTTGATCGGAATGCCCACTGCTCAACTGATCACCGCTGAAAGCGCGAACAACACCATCATCAAAGGCCAGATCGAGCTGGAAATTGGTGAAGCTGTTGTCCTGCAAAAGATCGACTTCGGGGCCGCAGATCATACCTGGTGGGCTGGTCAGTGGATCACGGAAAACTACCCCTTCGAGTATTCGTCGGGCTGGACCTCAACCTATGATCGGGTTTCCGGGCAGATCACGGTCACGTTTGCCGACACCTCGATCCATAGCTTTACCCCGATCGGTTTCGATGAGGCTGCTCAGTATATCTACGCACTCTACTCGACCGCAGATATCGACGCTAGCACAGACAACGGGGTGTTCATCTATGCCTTTGGTTCAGGCAACACGACGCTGGATGCAATCCAGACGGTCCATGCCCCAAGCGCGAAGGAGTTCTACCCCTTTATCCCTGTGAGAATCGACAACAACTTCCTGTCCGATACCTATCATCCTGATGCCTATGCGCTGGCCAAGAAGGCATTTCGGAAGGCCACTAGCCAGAAGCTCGACAAGTTGATCGACCAGCTTGCCGAAAATGAGCACCTCGATGACATGGACTACGCCTATGTTATGTTTGGTGTCTCGGTAAACACTCTGGAGAATGCCAGCAGGAAATACATCTACAACTTTTTCAAGCTGTTGATGGACCGTCAAAACGAAAATTCTGGAAGCGAGTATACCAATTTTCGTGCACAGTTCACGACCTTCGTGGATGCCAACACCACATGGCAAACATGGAATACGGCACAAAGCGACATTACTGATCCTCTCTATGGGACACCGGAACCATACCACCCGGCGCTTCCAGGCTTTCCGTTAAACAGCTTCAAGATCAGGGGCTCCGGGACTCTCGATACCAACTACGATATTGAGATCATGTGGGTCTCGATCGAAGAAGAAACCGGCGCCGGTCTAGGCAAGACTGGAGCCAAAAAGGATGATGTTTGGTTCGAGGCCAGGACCCCGGATGTCATGACTTCACCGATTGGCAAATACAGCGATTCTTTTGCAGCTCAGCTGATCTTTAATCGGGTCTACCTCTATCACCAGATTGATGACAGCCAATGGACCCGTCTGTCGATTATCGGGATGAGGCAGTTCAATTACATTCATAAAGGTCATGCTGTCGACATCAAGCTGATCGACGGAATTGCCGATGATCACGAATCCGGGTTCATTGTGCCTCTGCACGAGACGACCCTGAAGTCGATGTCGATGGTCGACACTACCCAAATGATTACTGCCTGCGCTTACCTGGTCATCAACTGCTACGTCGAGAAGCACACCAGCTTTCTCAGCGGATTATTCAATTTCATTATCACTGTAGCCATCATCGTGGTTGCCACGCTCATTCTGGGTCCGGAGAGCATCGCACTATCGATCGGTATGGCTGCAACAGCTGCAATCGGTATCACCGGGTTGCTGGCAATCATCGTCGCCTCGGTGATCAATGCCATTGCCGCTATGATCCTGACTGCCATTCTGAAGCCAATCACAACTGCCCTGTTTGGAGAAGCCTTCGGTGCGTTCTTAGCAACCCTAGTCTCAGCCGCGATTGTTGGTGATTTCCACGATCTGTTTGCCGGAAATTTCTCAGCAATGTTCGCCTCGACGTTCGGCAACCTCAGCTCGGCCGTCAACATCCTCAAGCTGACCTCGGCTGTCGGCAACGGGATCTCAGCGTACATCCAGGACAAGGCTACCAGCGTCATTGAGGAAACGCAGGATCTCGTTGATCGTGCCGGTCGGCAGTCTCTCGAAATTCAGAATAAATATCTTCAAACCTTCGGTTTTGAAGGTGGGGTTCTCGATCCGATGGGCATCATGAATGCGGAGATAAGTTTGGAGTCACCAAACTCATTCCTGTCTCGCACCCTGATGACTGGCTCGGATATTGCTGACATGAGCTTGACTATGCTAAACAACTTCACAGATATCTCGCTGACCACTGATTTATTCCTAAGTTAAGGGCGCTGGCCATGAACAATAACGGGATTGCGACTCCAGCTTTTGCCCGCAGCTTCGACGATTTTAACGTCCTTGCCGGCAACCCTGGCGCAGGAATGCCCTACATTCCCGAGAGCGTGGCTTCCGGGATGGGCGGTCTTTCCGTCGGTGACCAGAGCTCCTGGATCAACCCGAACATGCCCAAGATCGGTGGTGGCTTCCTCGGCTCCAACGACGGTGGTGGTTTCTGGGGTGGTGCCAATGGTGCCCAGAAGATCGGAGCAATGCTCAACGGCCTCGGCACGATCGGCAATCTCTGGGGATCATTCAAGGCCCTGAGCCTCGCCAACAAGCAGTTCGAGTTCCAGAAGAAATTCTCGAATGCCAACCTGGCGAACCAGATTCAGTCCTATAACACCACTTTGGCTGATCGGTCCCGTTCACGGGCTGTCGTCGAGGGTCAAAGTCCGGACCAGGCCGCCAACTACGTCTCCAGTAACAGTCTGAAGTATACTCCGATCAACTGACCCGGCGGATCTCTTTCCTCCTGGTTCCCGGAATAAGGATCCTACCGTGTCTCAGCTGTCCTGGCGCGAAGTTGCAGCCCCTGATTTCTCGACTGCCCTCACCGGTATCAAGGATTTCAGCTCGATGTTTGGCCGTGGCGTGGACCAGGCCAAGTCGATCGTCAGCGACCTCGATCAGGCCCAGACCGATCGGGTCAACAAGGCTCTGATGATGAGCCTGGCCGGGGTTCAGGACCCGACTACAGCCAAATCCCAGGTTGCCAGCATTCTTGCTGCTGCTGATCCAAATCGGGTATCTGGTGCCAGCTTGGCTGCTGCCATGGGTAGACCTGATCAGGTGATCTCGACGGCCCAACACGAGCTCGGACTTAACAAGGATACCTACGATTTCGATCGGACCAGAACCCGGCAGGCAAACCAGGATCTGGCACAACCGGTCATCAATGAAGCCTTGGCTCTCAGTGCACAGGGAAGGCGGAACGAAGCGGCTGCACTTCTGGCTTCCCACCCTGAAACCAGGAATATGGGTGTCGATTTTGCAGGTGCTCTTCGTGACAGTCAGGGTCTGGCTTCGAGCGATCAGAGCTACACGCAGTCCGGCACCCGCTTTGGCTGGGATGTCCAGAACCACGATGAAGAGCGCAAGGCGACGGCACTCATTCAGGATGTTATCGCCAACTCCACGAACCCGGAGTCGGCGGATAGGTATCTGTCCAGTCTCAAGGATGTCAGCCCGAACGTCCTTTCTCGTGTCCGTGCCGGGCTTCAGCTACCCAACTTCCCCACGTTCACTCCAGATCCCACCTTCGGTGGGGGTTCGTCTGGGGGTGGTGGTGGCACTTTCAACTTCGGTGCTCCTCAGCAAGCAGTTGCCTCAACCCTATCGGCTGGTGGTCTCTCTACTCCGGTTGTTGCTGGATACCTCGGCAACTTCCATGTCGAGGGCGGATATGACGGTGCTGTTGGTGATGGTGGTAAGGCTCGGGGCATTGCCCAGTGGCATCCGGATCGGCTGGCTAATTTCGAGGCAGCAACCGGTAAGCCGTTTAGCCAGGCAACTCCCATCGATCAGGCCAACTTCGCTATCTGGGAGCTGAACAATCCCGAGAAAGCGGGGATGACTCGCGCACAGGCGGCTGCGATCAAGGGGGCTAAGACCCCTGAAGAAGCTGCTCGTTTGATCGACAAGTTCTACGAGAGGTCCTCTGGTGCAGCCACCGATGCGCGGGTCCGGGCGGCTACCCAGGCAGCATCGTTGCTCGGCGCAGCTGCTGATCAGGCTGGTCGATCATTCACGGCCGCTGATCAAATCGGTGCCCTTGGTTCCGGGAACAATGCACTTCGTCTGGCCCAATTTCAGAGTGACCCGCGTGAAGCACCTGAGCTTGCAACCTGGGCGAGCAAAAACTTGTCCGGGGTTAGCTATGATATGGCTCTAGGCAAGATCCGGGAGATCCAGGCACAGGGTCAAAAGATGGGCGTCTCGCTCAGTCCCGCTGCTGCGCTTGATATGTTCAAGACTGCTATGCGGCCGAGATCTACGATCGACCGCATCAGCGACTGGTTTGCCAGTGGTGCCAATCCAGCTGCGTATTCCGGTTATGACGCCGATCAGGTCAAGCAGATGATCGCTGACCAGATCCCGGATCCAAAAACCGGTATCAGTCCGAACGAACAACGGGTTCGGGCGGCAACGGTCATTCAAGGAAACCAGGGTCAGCAGGCCACCGCCTCTCAGCTGCTGAGCCAAGCGCTTGCGGCCCGTGAGCAGGCTAGGGCAGCTGTTCAACGAGGTGGTCGTAAGGTCGATCTCACTCCTTACGACAATCAGGTTAGCAAAGCCTCGGCCATGCTTCAGGCAGCCATCGATGCTCCAAAAGCAGCTGCGAGAACGCTGGCTACCTCTGGTGGTAAAGCCCCCGCTGCACCGAAGCCCAGCGAACCATTCTGGAAGGGTTTCCTGAAGTGAGGCTTGCATTCCGGAGTGGTTGCTGACAGCCGTAGCGAACCACTCCGGAGGAAAGAGCATGAAAGAGACTGTTTTTACCGTAATGAAGGTGTCTCTGATCCTGTCTCTGCTGATTTTTACAGTAGTCACAGGATGGCGGATATACACTCAGCAGTCTGAAATTGCAGAACGGGAGGCAAGACAATCGGAATCGGCCTCTGCAAGAGCTGATGCCGGACTTGCCCCCATGCCGGTTGAACAGAAACTGGCGTACTACCCGCAGTGCGATGGGGTAGATATTTATTGTGATGAGTCCAAGCATCCGAGGATTTGTCAGGCAAAGGTGGATACCAACCCTATGTCGCTGGAAATCACCAGGACCATCCGCAGCGGATGGGCGCAATGTAGGCGGAACTGACCAAACGCACTCTTCAACTCACTGGCGATAGATGCTAGGTCTCTGACCTCTATCCGGGAGTTTGTTGATGGCCAACGCAGCTGAAGTCCTTGCTCAGTTCTCGAACTTCAGCACTCAGGCCAGCCCTACTCCCGGTCAACCCACGCCTCAGGATCTCCAGCAGGAGGCGTTCAACGCTGGTGCCGCGAAAAGGTTGGGCATTCCCTACCAACCGCGAGTGGTTGACGATAATCCGTTGAGCTCGATGATTAACGAAGCGATCGGCCGTAACCGCTTCAACAACAGTGACACAGCTTATCGTAACCCAACCCAGAAAGTCACCGATGCCGTCAAGAGCCTCGGCGTCGGGGTCATCAATTCTGTTGGTTCTCTCGGTGCTCTCGAACTGGGTCTGGTCAACGCACCTGCCGGTAACTGGGCATCTGAGGTCATTGCAGATGCTACCAAGCGGATCCAGGACAGCCAGTCAGGTGGTCTCGGCGCTCATCAAAGAGTAACGGGGACACTCAATCAGCTGTCGACTGAGCAGAACCAGGCTCTTTATGACAAGGAAGCCCCCGGAGACAGCAGCACGCTGCCGATCCTAAAGAAGATCGGCCGCAATTTTCTGGATAACGCAAAGAACGCGGCATCAGATAGCTCTACCCTTCAGGACGGTATTGCTCAGGGTATTGGTTCCCTTGCTACGGGTGGTCCCCTAATCAGGGGCGCTGAGGTACTTGGTGGCAAGGCCATCATGGGTCTCTTGCGGAATGGGGTGATTTCCCGAGCAGCTGCACTGAAGGCTGCCCAGGTTGGTTCAAAGCTTGCAGCTCCTGCGGTGATCGGTGCCCAGGAAGCAGCAGGCACTTACACCCAAACTGTCCAGCAGGTGCAGGGCATGAGCCATGACGATCTCATGGCTAACTCCCCCGAGTATGCCGATCTGATCAAACAGGGTGCTGATCCGGAAGCTGCCCGAGAGCAGATTGCCAACAGTGCAGGTCTTCTTGCTGCGTCCACTCAGTTTCCTGTGGCAGCAGCCGCCGGCACGATCATCCCAGAGTTCCATCGTAATCCATTCGCAAAAGTCCCTGGCACCGGTCTCGCTGGCACCATGCTTAGGGAGGGTGTTGAAGAGGGTCTTCAATCTGGAACCAGTCAGCTCGCCAGCAACCTCGGTGTTCGGCAATATGCCAATGAGAACCAAGATCTTCTCGATCAGGTGGGTGAGCAGGCCGGCCAGGGTGCCCTGTTTGGTCTTGGTTCAGCTGGTGCAGCCCAAGCACCTCACGTCTTCAACGCAGCGGCGATCGCCAGCGGCGGTGTTATTGTTGACGGAGCCAAGGCGGCTGGAAAGGCTGCCATTGGGGCCGTCAACGCCCGGGCCGGCAACATCCAGTCCAATCGCCAGGCAGCCTCTCCGGTATCGGCCGAGAACCTGTCAGCAGCGGCCAACGAGACCGTTGCTCAGGCTCCTATGGTTCAGGCCCAGGTCGAACAGGCTCTGGCTGACAACAAGGTTCCCGAGGCTGAAGCGAACCAGATCAGGGGACATCTCGATCGGCTGAACAGCTCTATCGCGTTCGATCCGGCTGAGCTCGACAACACCAATCTCTCCCCGGAAGTCCGGGACAAGATCGCTTTGGCCACCAACCGGATCGATGCCTTGCATCAGGCTGCCCAGATTGCCACCGACAAGAACGCCAATCCGGATCACCGGCTGGAAGCTGCGACCTGGATCAACGATGTTGCCAACCAGCTCGGTCCCCAGATCGAGAACAATCTCGGTGCTGCGGTCACGGTTCTGCCGGATGACCACCCTGCCCTCGCCCAGCTGAGGCAGCACGAAAACCTGTTCTACGACGGTGTGTTCGAGAACCCGGCCGTCAACGCTGCCCGTCTGGAAGCGGTGAAGCGGGCTCAGGCACTCAAGGAAGCCGATATCAGCGAAGAGGCCTTGCAGACCCCTCGTGGTCAGCAGGCTGTGCAGACCCTGGCTTCCGTGGCTCAGTCCAACCCGGAAGCGGTCAGTCCGGATCTGGCCAAGCTGGTTCTGGAACACGCCCGCAACGGCAAGGTGGCCCTCTCTGATCTGGCTCAGAAAGCCCTCTACTTCGGGATGTCGATCAAGGAGATTGCCAAGGCCAACGAAGCTGAGCGGAACAAGCTCGATCTCACCCCGCAGGATCTGGTGACCCACGAAATCCTGCACAAGGAAAACGGTGAGGATGTCGCCGAGAAGTCGGCATCGAGCCACTTCAAGGGGATCATGGACGCACTGTCGGTGGGTAACAAGGCTCTGGCGGCTGAACGTCTTCGAGACATGATGAAGTTCGCACAGCACATGCAGAACAAGGTTGAGGCCCTCAAGCAGAGCATGGCTGCCGGCAACGCCTCGAAGGACAATCTGACCCCGTTCCAGGCGCTGAACTCGCAGACCCGAAAGGTCTACAAGTCCCCTGGTGTCTGGCTCGATCCGACCCATAAGGGTTCGGTCAAACTGGCTCAGGATACTGCCCTTAATGCCAAGGCGTTGGGCAATATGGCCAACCGTCTGGCTTCCGGTAATCCGGAACTGGGTGTCGAACCGATCAAGCTGGCTGAAATGGATCCTAGGATCATGGCTGCTCCAGCCAAAGAAGTGATGAAGCGGTTCATCCGCGAAGCCAAGGCAACAGCCCGGTCCGAAGCGACCAAGACCGAAAAGCCAGTGGAGCCGGCGCTGGAGACTCCGATTGCGCCCCCGCAATCGGAGGCGACTTCCGGCTCCACGGAGACCACCACTGCTCCCGAAACCAAGCCCCAAGCACCGGAGCCCAAGGCCGAGGTCCAGCCAGCGCAGGAACAGGCGAAGGCGGAGCCGAAGCCTGTTGCGAGCACGGCTGAGACCAGCAAGGCCGACGCTCCGGTGACGGAGAAGCCCACGGAGACCAAAACCAATGTCCAACAGGATGTCGGGCAGGAAAGTCCCGCACCGGCCAAGACCGAAACCGAAAGTGCCTCTGACACGCAAGGAGTCACGGAAACCGGAACCAAGGAAGCCGTAGCTCCCAAGACGCTGGCTGAGGCTTTCCCGAACCTGGTCGGCTCTGAAGATGGTCCGGTCAAGAACTGGTTCCACAAGGCGTTCAAGCTGGCCAAGTCCGGATCGAACATCCTGACCGAGAGTAATCCGGTGAAGTTCGTCACCGATGCGCTGAAGTCGGATACCGGTCTGCCTGGTCAGCTCTCGGACAGCTATGCCCGCTATCTGAAATATGCCGGTATGGTCGTCGACACGATGAACCAGCGGCTGAAGGCTCAGCTGGCCAAGACCATCGACAAGCACGGCATGACCTTTGCTGAGGCTTTGACCAAGGGTGTCCCGGGTGATAGCCAGGTCAATGGCTGGTTTCAGAACAAGGCGCTGAACATCGTCGAGAACGTCGATGGCAAGCTGGCCTACAATCCCACGCTCCAGCAGGCTGCTGCTCTGGCTGGCCTTCAGTGGCTGGTGAGCACGTCGGCAAGGAGCTCGAACCGTGATGCTGAAGCTGTCGCCAAGATCCTCGGTATCGATGAGGGTCTGGTCGATGAGGACATGGTTCGTTGGTTCAACGATGGTGTCTGGAAAGATGACGCCAAGCGGTCTTTGGCCAACAAGATCACCCAGTTCTGGGGGGTGTCTCCCGATCGGTCGGCACCGGAAGGATACACCAAGGGTGTCCCGGAAAGCCTGTCGGCCGAGGTGCTGCAATCTCTGGAAGATGCCAAGCTGATCAAGCTCGAAACGACCAAGATCGATGGCAAGACCTATTCCCGTTTCGTGCTCAACACGAGCGAGAAAGCCCAGGAGCTGTTCAAGTCGCTCCAGGCTTCCCCGGATGCGATCGAGAGGTTGGTCCGTCCTGAGCCTGAGGTGACCCGGCATATCGGCAAGCCGCCAGTGAACGTGGCTACCAATCAGCTCCATGGTTCTCCGGTGCAGCTCCAGCCTCAGCAGCGCGAAGCGATCACCAACGCCCAGAAGACAGCATACCGTCTCAGCCGGCCGATGCTCCAGTTCCTCTCGATGCTTGGCAACAAGGGTCTGCTGCTCAACTTATTCGGCGCTGGTGATCCCAATACCGAGGGTCTGAACATCAACCACGCCAAGGCGATCGACGGCTTCAACCGGACGATGGCCGGTGCCTGGGAAAACATCCAGGGTCTGGTTGCCGAGATGTCCCTGAAGGCTGAGGCTGACGGTTCCGACACCCATGACATGCCGGTCTACTTCGAGCACGGCATCACCTCGGTAGGCCGTCTCCAGATGATCGGGGCACACAATCCGCAGGCGAGCAAGCTCACTCGTGAAGTGCTCCTCCCTACCTGGTCGAAACTCGATTTGTCCGATCGTCAGGGTCAGCACTACCGCAACTTCATGGTGGCGATTGCCCAGCATCTGGGTGTGAAGGTCCACAAACTTTCGCCGGATACTTCCGTCGAAGAAGCCACGAACCTCCTGTCTGGGAAACTGGCTCCGGCCGTCGAAATTCTGCATGGCTGGGTGGCCAATGAAAATGGGACTAACCCGCTCGATCTCGAAGTCAGCGATCTCGATCACCTCAAGCAGCTGCTCGGCAACAAGCTCTCGCCTGGTGCCATTCATGCTCTGGTCGAGTATGCCCGGTTCCTGGAAGCCACACCAGAAGAGCGGAAGGCTTTCGAGACACCGCTCTATCTTGAAGCCGATGGTGTCACCGACGGTCCGATCAATGCGATGATGAACCTGACCGGTGGCCAGTTTACTCCTGAATGGGTGGACCGGATGAACCGCGGTGGTCTCTTCACCGGTTCCAATCCGACTTCTCTGGCTGATTATGCTCAGAAAAACTCCAGCGACCTCTACCAGCTGGCTACCGATCGACTGCGAGCTCACGTTGCTGATTTGACCAAATCGATCAGCGATCCCAAGGTGGCAGCCGTCCATGAAGCCCTGAAGCGGGTGATGGCCAAGCTACTCGATGACGCCCAGTTCGATGAGGACGGCAAGCTCAAGTTCGAGCGTGGCATTGCCAAGAACCCGCTGACCGTTACGGTCTATGGTTCTGGAACCAGGGGGATTGCCAGCAAGATTACCAAAGCGATGGTCGATGGTCTCTACGAGGCCATGTCGAATGGCGAGATCGATACCCAGCTCATGCAGGATCTGGAGCTGCTGACCACCCAGCAGGTCCGGCAATTCGAGGGCAAGCTCTACACCAAGAACCTTCGCGGCGAGACCAACCAGAACACTGGTCGTGGGGTCAATTACACCATGCAGCCAGCGATGATCGAGAACCTCTCGGCCAACGTCCACCAGCTGTTCGCCAGGCCTCTACGAGCTTCGATCGAAAACCTGATGGCTCCGGCTCTGGCTAACGCTGATCTGGTCCGTCAGGCCACCCAGGTTCAGGCAATCCACCTCAAGTATGCCTTCAAGCAGGCGATTGCTGATGAGCTCGCCAACCGGGAAGGTGGTGCTGATGGGGTTCTGGCTCGTGACTTCCTGAGCCAGAACGAGCTCCAACAGATCTTCGATGGGCTGATCAAGACCCACCCGATGATCAACACTGGTTCCCAGCTGATCTTCGTCGGTGGCTCGGCTCAGGCCGATGTCGAGACCTCTGCTTTCGGGGCTGACTTTGCTGAGCGGATCAAGTCCGACGGCTATGTCTATGGTCCGGAAAATCCGGGTGTTTCAGGCATTCCCTACCTGGTGATCGCCACTGGTGACGGCCAGATGATCCTCAACGCCATGACCGGGGAACAGGCTCTCGAAGGTGTCCTGCCAGTGTTCGACGGCATTAACCTGCCACTCGACAAGGCCCAGGATTTCAGCGGCCGGATCAATCAGGCTGTCCACCAGGGCTGGATGGAAAACCCCGTCAAAGCTGTGGCTGATGCCTTTGGAAAGTTCGTCCTCTCCACCGGTGCCAACAAGGCATTCGAGATGATCGACGAGATGCGTCTTGATCTCAGTGAAGCTCTGAACGGCAAGGGTTCTGATCTTCTTGAAGCCAGCGATCTCGCTGAGATGGTTGCCGGTCTCCATGACCGGATCACCAACTCAGCTGACGAGATTGCTGCCCGCAAGGCTGCACTGGCTCAAGCCAATCTCTCAGTCGATCACATGGCCAGTGCCGCCGCACCGTTCACGGTGTCGGACAAGACCGAGATTTCTTCTGATCCGGTAGAGGCCGCTACCCGGCTTAACGAGTTGCTGGACAAGTCTGGAACCAGGCACAATGCCCCCGCCCGTGAGCTGCCGGAACAACTGACCAACCTCGGCACTGTCGATGAGCATGGTGTCCGGACCATTACCCGCGATGAGCTTCGCCAGGTTGCTGATCGTCTCGATGTTCCTGCCCAGCAGCGGGCTCTGATCCGGGATGCCGCTAATGCCCTGACCACCAAGGGCTGGTCCATCCTGCTTGGTTCAGCTGAGCAGCTTCAGGCTCACACCCGAGAAAGTGGCCAGACCATTCCTGATCTGACGGATCGGCAGGGTGTTGCCCTGCCGGGTATCCAGCAGATCTACCTGACCTCGACCGATCCAGAAACTCTGGCACACGAGCTGGTCCACGCTGCCACGATCGAACGGGTCTATGATTATTTCGCCAATCAGAACCGTGCTTCCGGGAGCAAAGTTGAAACGGCCATCACAGATGCGATGGGCCGGATTGAAAAGCTGATGGCAGAATTTGAGGCGATCTCGCCTGCTGACATCAAGGATGCCGACGCCCTGACCGAGTTCCTCAATGCTCTGGCTGCCATGGAGCAGGCCTCGAACCATCCCGATCAGGTGCTGGGTCAGGCTGCCCGGGTCAATGAGTTCATGGCTTGGGTGCTGTCCAACCAGAAGCTGGCTGATCTTGCACGCCAGACCAAGGTGAAGAACCCCCTCGCCCTGATCATCGGCAAAGCTCTGGAAGCCATCAAGAAGTTGATCTGGCGCAGGGGTCTGGCTCCTTCGGTTGGCGACGACATCTATTCCAACCTGCGGTTCAACACGCTGGCGATCATGCAGGCCAAGCTGCCGGTGCTCGGTAATGCCGAAGATCTGTCCCGTCTGGCTCAGTTCCATGCCCGTGGCTACGGTCAGGACGAGCGGCTATCCAAATTGGAAGGCAAGTTCATTGACCGCCTGCATGGTGTTCTGGAACGGGCCAGTCAAAGGCGCACTCCGGTTGAAGCAGATGCTGCCCGGGTGAAGGCGGATGATGCCCACAATGCCATGCACGTTATCGCCGAGCAGGTCCTCAAAGCCGCTCAGGCCAGCGGATTCAATCTGACCCAGCAGGAAGCTTCGCTGTTCAAGACCCTGGTGACCACCTTCGGTATCGATCACGGTCTCGATCCCAATGCCCAGGCTCGGGTCCAGGATCTCTATCGCCATGTCCTCGACAACCTGAAGGCCGAGGATCTCATGGCCGAGCCGGCTTCGACCGATCCGGCAGATCTCTACTATGCCAACCAGAAGCTGAATTTCATCAACGGCAACACCTTCACCGGCAATGACAGTGCCGGCCGATCGACGATGCTGCCGGCCTTCCTGGCTCTTGCCAACGTCCATGATGGTTTCCGCGAGGTGATCGAGAAACTGGGTCTGCCCAAGGGTGAGCGCACCGGTGGCGGTAGTCTCGACAATCACATCGACGATCTGGCCTCTGGTGTACTCGATCGGATGAGCCGGGTTCTCGCTGGCGACCACAAAGCCAAGACCATGCTTCATGCGATCGACGATCTCACCGCCCGACTGGCCGAAAGCCAGGAGGAACGGGAGACGTGGATCAACCAGTATGCCACTCCGGTGGGCAATGGCCTCGACAAGGTGAATGACGTGCTGGTTGGTGGGATGCAGGATCTCACCGGCAAGGCGGCTGACAAACTCCAAGACATCGCCGACAACACCGACAACAAGCTGGTCGAAATCGTCGCTCGGACCGGTCAGCTGATCTCGTCTGCACTCAATGACGAGCGGGCAGACAACGCCGGCGAGAGCATCACCTCAACCCTGAACAAGCTCAGTGTCTGGACCCCGGTTCGGGAGCTGTGGAACGAAGTGACTGGTCGCACCAAGGCCAATGCTCCGATCTACGATCTGATCAAGGCTACCCGGGCATTCACTCAGCAAAAGCGTCAGGCATTCCGTGAAGAGCTGCCCAAGAAGGTTGCTGCCCAGTTCTCCCGTGCCCTGTCCGAACAGGAATGGACTGCGCTCTACCATGGCATGGCTAAGACTGACCTAGCGGCTCTCTCCTCCCTTGGTTCCAGTCGTGTGCTGACCCTCCTGCGGGATGCCAGTCATGTCACCCGCGAGATCGGCAAGCATGAAGCCCAGATCGCCAAGCTCGATCCGAAACGAGCTGCCCTGATCCAGCAGAAGGCTCAGGAGCTCGCTGAGTATATGAGCAGCGGCAAGGCCTCGAAGAACCTGTTGCGCAACGCTGACGCCATTGCCAGGCTGCTCAATGAGGTGCCTAAGCTCGAAGCCGATCAGCGCAAGAAGCCGGATCGTCAGCTGGTCCAGGCCATCGACCGTCTGACCTCGCTCTATGCCCTAGAGAAGCTTCCGGTGCAGACCCGGCTGGATATGGCTGAACTGGCTGCCAAGGAAGCTGACGGCATGAGCTTCGTGTTCAATTACCTGGTCGGCCAGCATCGGGGTGAGTTTGAGAAGGGTGTCAGCACCGTCGGTCAGCTCAACCGCTACAAGGGTCATGTCCCGACGGAGACTACTTCGGGTTCCGATCTGCGGGTGGCTGACGACAAAGACTATGCTGATCTGGTGGCTCGGGGTTACACTCGGGTGGCGAGCTATGTCGGCTCGAAAGCGGAAGGTGGCCGGGGCAGTAAGGGCTACTATTTCGCCCCACTGACCGCCAGGTCGCCGTTCAACCAAGGCATTGCCCAGAACGTCCATCGCACCTTCTGGGGTGTCGATCCGGTCACTGGCCGTAGCCTCGATATGAACCAGGCAGGCCGAATCACTGACGCTGCCGAGGTCCGCAAGATCACGGTCAGGCTGCGTTCGATGCAGGCCAACCCGGCAGTGGAGCAGCTGCTGCCGGTGTTCGATGCAGATGGTGATGTCGTTGCCTACGAGCGGTCGGTGGATCCGGTCCAGAAGGGCCGGCTCCAGCAGCAGACCGATCTCTCGAAGGTGCTGGGGATCTGGCGTGGTCGTCAGGCTGAAGAGGCTTCGGCCGATCAGTTCAACCAGGTTCTGGTCGAACGCCTGCACGACATCTGGAATGAGCGGGACGACACCCGGTCCGATGAGTTTGTCGATCTGCTCGATCCCAAGAATCACAAGGATCCGATCATCGCCGATGCGGTCTCGCTGTTCACTCCTCAGATGCACAAACTAATCAAGGACACCTTCGGTGGTGAGGGCTTCATGGTCCGTAAGGATATGGTCAATGACACCATCGGCTATCGCACTGCTTCGGTGGGCGATTCCTGGACTGGTGTCAGCCGTCTGGATCCTCGGACCCAGAGCATGGCCGTCAACATTGCCACGGCTGTGTTTGGCAAGGATGCCTATCGCCGGCTGGTGACCAGCGAACGGCTGATCCAGAATGTGGTGGCCGACGCCAAGAGCACGATCGTCGTTCGCTCGATCATCGTGCCGATGGCGAACATGATCTCGAACATCTACCAGCTGTCGAGCCGGGGTGTGCCTTTGGTGAACATCGCCAGGAGCCTGCCCAAGAAGGTAGCGGAGATCCGGATCTATCATCAGAACCAGCTACGCCAGATCGATCTTGAAGCCGATCTTCGGGCTGCCCGGAACAACCTGCCCAGGACCCGTGCGATCAAGGCCGAGATGACCTCGATCTCGGATGCAAACAAGCGGCTGAGCATCTGGCCTTTGATCCAGGCAGGCGAGTTCTCAGCAATCAGCACCGAACGCGTGGACCGTCAGGAGAGTAGCCTATTTGAGGGCAAGCTCAATGGCTATCTGGAGCACCTGGTTTCCCAGCTGCCTGAGGCGGTCAAGACGGCTGGTCGCTATGCGATCATCAGCAAGGACACGGCTCTGTTCAAGGGTCTTCAGAAGTCGGTGGACTATGGTGACATGCTGGCCAAGGCTATCCTCTATGATGACCTAACCAAACGTCAGGGTGTCGATCGAAAAGCTGCCCTGGCGACGATCACCGAAGAGTACATCAACTACGATCGGCTTCCGGGTCGCTTCCGTGGGTATCTCTCGGGGATCGGGATGACCTGGTTCTGGGACTACAAGCTGAAGTCGATCAAAGTTGCCCTGTCCACACTCCGGCGTAATCCCCTGCACATGCTACTGGCTGGGATGGCACCGACGCCCAGTGGTTTCGGCACTGTCGGTCTACCGATCAAGGACAACCTTCTCACCACTGGTTTGGAGGGTAATCTCGGCTGGTCGATCGGACCCCAGGAGGTTTTCCGCGCTCATGCTCTCAATCCCTGGGTCAATTTGTTCGACTGACAATTGAAACTGATCCACGGAAAACAAAAAGAAACCCCCACAGGATCATCCTGTGGGGGCACATGGGTCGCTCTGGTCTAACGCTCGATGCTCACGGAGGTTCCGGGGGTTTGGTGTCCTGAAGCTTATTCAGACACCATTTTCCCAGTCCCCAGAGGATCACCAATGCTGCCAGGTAAGGGGCAGCAAATGCGATTGCCGTCGAGAGGATGGCGATCGAAGCGATCACCAGGATCCCGACCAGCAGGATCCTGGCGGCCCACATTAGGCAGATGCGGAGTTGTTCACCGGCTTCTTGAGACCTGCGAAGATCGAACGGGGAGCTTCAGCCTTGCTCACTTCGGTGCCATCGGCAGCCGGTGCTGGATCAGCAGCAGCGTCACTGGCAGCGTCGTTGGCAGTTTCGACTTCCGGTTCCAGTGCCGTTTCCGCTTCGGGAATGACGGCCTTGGCCTCAATAGTCACGGTGGCAGCCGGTTCCGGAGCAAGGGTCGGTTCGATCTTTTCGCTCTGAACAACGGCACCCGGATTGGTCTTCGCCTTGGTTCCCTGACGGGGTGCTGGCTGAACCGCCGGAGTCTTTTCGACCTGCGGGTTGATGTCGATGACAGCAGTGTAGCCCTCGGTGCCACGGGTGGCCTTGAGGTCGACATCGATCTGCATGTCTTCCTTGACGGAGATCTGCGACAGAATGTGGTTTCGGATCGCAAGCTTGATTTCATTTTCAGTGATGATGATCTGCATTTTCACACCTCAGAGTAGAGTCGCAGAAGGTTTTGGAACATTGGAGTCAGGACTCCGGCATGGATTGCCGCTATTGCATCCGCAACATGCTCAGCCTTGGATAGGCTGACCTTTCCCGCATGTTTCGGGAAGTTGGCATCAGGATAAAGGCTGATGGCCTCCCTTATCATCTCCTGTTTCGTAGCATTCTCATTCTGAGTGAATGCGAGTTTCGACTCACTCGCACTGACCTCAATGAGAGGAATACCCTCTGCACGAATTGTTCCCAAAATGCCAACACAAATGCCATAAGAGGCCATAGCCCGTGCAGATTGTGATCCAACTGGGCATTCAACGAAGATCACCTTGGCTTTCCTAGCTGCGGCCAGGGCTGCCTTGGCTGCCTGCTCAGCTCGATGGATATCATCAGAGTTTTTGCGGACTTGCTTCGTCTTGGTACTTTCAGTGCAGATGACCGAGAGCTTGGGCGTGCTGAGGATCCCAGTCGTGAGATCCAATTCAGCTTCAGCGATCCCCCAATTGCTGAGGCTGGGGTCGAACCCCACGACTGGTATCCGCATCAGAGCCTACCCCTCAGGCCGACTTGTTACCGAACAGGCTCTTGGGCTTGCCGGCAGCAGTACCGCCATTGGCCTGCGGGGGACCACCGGCGGAACGACCCGGACGACCAGACTGGCCGCTGCCGGCATCCTTGCTGGACTTGTCGCGGATCTGGCCCTTGTTCTTCTCGACCCAGGCCGCATAGAAGGTTGCCTCCACGCCCTTGGTGGCTTCGACCACGGTGAGCTTCGTCTCGGTGGCGAACACCTTGTCGATGAAGTTCTCTTCGCGAGTCTCGCCGGTCGGGACGTAATTGCCGCTATCGTCCTTCTTGGACTTGTCGACGATCTGCTTGACGATGGCCAGGGTCACCGGCTTGCCGAGCAGGTTGGTCAGGACCGGAACCGACTTGGGCAGTTCCTTGTTCTCGTCGAAGTCGTAGACCTTGACCATCTTGTCCTCGGTGACCTGCTCCCAGAGCGGATCACCGGTGGCGACGAGGCAGATGTCGTTGACGGTGGTGAAGCCCGGCAGCGGCACCTTCTTGGTCTTGTCGTCCTTGTTCAGGAAGAAGTTCTCGCCCTTCTTGTTGGTGACGTAGATCGTCTCCCGGTATTCCCGACCACCGAGGTCGAAGATGAAGGTCACGTTCTGGGCACCACCGGCCGACTTGCCGGCATAGGCGACCTTGATCGTGGCATCATAGCCATCGGTGTCTACGGTCAGGGAGCCACCGCCGAGACGGTCTTCAGCTTCCTCAAGACCCTCGTTGTTCAGATTTCCAAATATCATGTTCATTTTTCAGTCTTTCTTTGGTTCGTTTTTGTGGTTTTGGTGGTCTTGGTTCAGGCTCCGTAGAACCGCGCCAGGTGGTCCAGCAGAAGCTGAACATCGTTGTCCATGTGGGTCTGTTTCTTGGAGAACATCCCCATGGGCGAACGAATACGGGTCCCGATCGACTCCTTGGTCAAACGGGTTTGGAACACATATTTGAAGCCGAGATCTTCCTCGTCTTCGCTGATGTGCAGGAGATCCTGATCGTAGTCGTTGAGGTCCTTGATCGGGATCTTGGTGGCCTCAACTACGGTGGAGAAGTAGGCTTCCACACCCTGGTTCTTCAGCGCTCCCTTGATGGGCACCGACCGCTTCATCGACATCGAGGCTTCGTCGTAGACCTCAAGGACGTGAGCGATGATGACCACCGGCTTGCCGAACTGGACCAGCTTCTTCTGGAGGAGGTTCTTCCAGAACTGGGCGTAGTTGCTCCAGCCCTTCATGGTGTCGGAACTGCCGAGAACGTACTGGCTCTCGAACATGTCCATCATGAAGGTGGCAGAGTCGATAACCAGGCCGTCGACATCATCGGGATTGTTGATCGCGTCGTCGACGAAATGGTAGACCTGCCAGGGATCGTCGACTCGGGCATTGATGAACTGGTTGCGGAACGGCAGACGCTTGCCCGCCTCGGTGTTGATGTAGATCCAGCGATCCTGGTTACGGATGTTGCGGAGCGCGGCAGATTTGCCGGCACCCGAGACACCGCCGATCAGGATCATCTGATCGTTGAACTCGAACTGCTCGTCAGTGTCTTGTTGCTCAGACACGATAAACCCCCTTGTAATGGGTGCTATCATTGGAGAGCTGACCACCGAGAAGGTGCTGACCATGATCGCACTGGATGAATAGATCGCCATCCGCATCAGCTTCAATTTTGGATCGTTGATGGGGCTTTCGGCAGGTGAAGTCGCCATCAGTCTCCACCTCGACCCCGACAGCTGCTTCTGCGGATGTGAGATATGAGCGGCCCTGAAGGTCTCTCATGCTAGTCCTTTCCTTGGTTCCCGAAGGCTCCGGTCACCCCTCCTGGAGACCCAGGAAAAGGCTGACCGGAGCTGTCACGGGGGTGACATCTGGTAGTCGTTAGGTAGTCGTGTGGTGGTTAGGCCGAGGCCTTCTTCTCGAAGCGCTTGCTGACGGTCACCATGATGGTCCCGTCGATCTCGTCTTCGCTCATCGGGTCACTGAGCTTCTTGTTGAAGGCGTGAACCTGAGCGTTGACCTGGACGATATCCATGCCGCTATCGACCAGAGCCAAGGCGAACTTGATCATCTGGTTGTTGCGGTTGCCGGAAGCGATCCGTTGGGCAAACCAGCGTTCCAGGTTGTCGAGGTTTTCGAGAGCCTGGTATTGCTTCCGGTAGGCCTCGTTGCGGCTGGTCTTCGGGATGAAGTCCAGGGCATCGAACAGCTGACCTTCGTTGTAGTGGACCACACTGTTCTCGCAGGTCAGCCACTTCTTCGACCGTTGGTTGGCTGCCGGGTCGCTCTTGAATGGCATCCAGGCCATGACCGCATTCATGAACTCCCGATACTCTTCCTGGTCGAGCTCCAGGTTGTAGTTGATCGGCAGCAGCAGCCGAAAGCGGTTCACCTCAGGGGTATGCCGCTTGGTGGTGTAGGTCAGGAACGTGAAGTCCTTGAGCATGTCGTGGACGGCATCGAGGGAGACATCCCCGTCACAGTCCACCACCACCATGTTGAAGCCCGGAATGGCGTTGTCGTCATGCCGGTGACCACCCCGGAAATGGTGGTTGGCCCAGTGCATCCCATCTGCCTGAACCAGGGTGTGCAGCTGCGAGAACGGCACAGTTTCGCACAGGTAGTCGTAGGCGAAGTTGTCCGAGTAGGAGACCCGGATCTCATCGAGGTTGGTCTCCTGCAAGGTCTCACCCTTGAAGAACTCGATCCCGTCCACGAAGCTCTTCTTGATGATGATGTGCTTCTTGTAGCCCCAGGCTGTCGCCAGGGTCATCATGTCGTTGCGCTTCGTATTCGAGCCGTTGAAGAACGGCAGGGTCTCGATCAGGTCGGTCTGGGTCACTTCCGTGCCGATCTCGGCGATGTATTTCGCCAGACGGACGTAGGACTTATCTCTCAACATGATCTTCTGGAAGCTGGCACCGGACTCCTCCACCAGGAGGATGGCTGACATCAGGTGTTCCATTTCGACTTCACTGCTCTCGTCGGTGAAAGCGAGAGCACCAGCGATCTTCAGCGCCTTGAAATAGCGATGACTGATCTCGGCCTTACGGATCTCGTCGTGTTGGGGAAGCCGTTCGGCTGCTCGTTCACACTCAATCTTGTAGGTCAGCAGCTGGATCCCGACATCATCGGGAAGCTGCATCTTCCAATTGAACATGCCGGGATCGGCGAGCCTGTGGAAGTGGTTCGACCAGTGGTTGGTAGTGGCACTGTTGGAGGGCTGGCTGAGCTTGGCGTAAATCTGATCCGGGGTCAGATCGGTGTTTAGCCGGGTCTTCTGCTCACCGATGCCGAACAGGCACCGACGGGCATAGCCGGTCTCCATGAAAGCCCAGAAGCTGTCTTCGACAGCACCGCCATCGAGCAGCTTTGAGGGTGTCCCAAATAGCAGCATGTTGGCTGGAGTTTTGCCGTCGATGTCCTCACCTCGGCGGTTCTCCATCGACTGTTTGGTGAGCTTGATCTTGGTCTTGCCCTGGTCGAACAGTTCCAGGAACACGGTCAGGACCTCGGCTGAGCTGATCAGATTGAGGCCGATCTCGTCCACCTGGAAGTTGATCGAGCCGGAACCAGCCAGGAGAAGATGATCCCGCAGCTGCTTGACCGCCGGCGTGGTGCCAGAGTCGAACGTGAACGGGAATGGTCCTGAGTTGCGAAAGCCCTTTTCGAGCTTGTCGAACTCTTCCTGTGCATCGGTGCCATTGTAACCGGCCCGGCCATTAGCCAGGGTCCAGAGATTGCGCTCGGCAATTTCCGGGAACGTGGTCTGCATGAACCGACGACGGAAGCCGAACAGAAAGTCGTCTTCCATGATGCCGATCGAGTGCCCCTTGCCGAAGCCGGAAGTGGCCAGCAGCAGGGTGTAGAGATTGACCGGGATCTCCCCCTGGATCTTGGTGACGATGGTTGCCCGCATCGAGCTGGCCATCTTCGCAAGGAAATAGGCCACCTCGCAGCGGAAGAAGCTGAGGTCGGAGTTCTGGGTCTTGTTGGCCAAGACTTCGGCGATCTGTTCGATCGCCGGATGATGACTCACCCCCGTGAGGTCGATCATAGTATGCGGTCCTTCTGGGTGCAGGCAGCGTAGCCACGACAATAGCCGCACGCTTTGGGCACGCCTGGAATGGTCAGAATGGTCCCCTTACCCTTCTCGGCCAGAAACTTGCGAGCATCGAGGATGTTGTCGAAGTTCTTGGTCGACCGGGCACCTGGCACAGTGGCCTTGGAGGGATCGGAGAAGTATTTGAACTGCGGATCCGAACGCCAGAGTTCCTCATCAGTGCATTCGGGCAGTTCAGCCTCAGGGGTATTCAGGTGCTTCTGGATCAGCGCCAGCTTGTTGCGGATCCAGTTCTCGGTTTCCTGGACCGAGAGCAGCTTGATGTCCTTGTATTCGACCCGCTTGGCCGGATAATTTGAAGCACTTTGGGTCATCGCCTTCGACCAGTCGGTGAAGATGAAGTTCACCCGGATGAAGTCCTCGGTGATCTTGTCCGGATGGAGCCAGCGATAGAGACTGCCTTGAAGGGCATAGTCATCATCCTTGGTTCCCTTGACCCAGGACCACACCGAGGTGCTCTTGAAGTCGTTGACGATGCCGTCTGACACCATGTCGAACTTGCCACCGATGGTGTAGGTGGTGCCGTTGACGGTGATCTCCCGCATTCCCCGCTGCTCGATGTAGACCGGGATCACATCGTTGCTGGCCCGGAGCTGTTCTGGGGTGGGGTTGACCAGGATCCGGTCGATCACGTCATCGGTGTAGCCGAGACGCTTGAGCGGCAGGCGATGGTTACCATGCGACCAGGCCTTCTCGATACCACTGTGGATTGAGCTGCCGAGGGTCCGGGCGATGTATTCCGAGACATCCTCGGTGAGCTGCTCAGGAGCAATGCGCTTGGGCAGCACGATCTGACGAAGCGGTTTCATCAGCGATGTCGCCGAGATGTAGTTCGGCTCGTTGATGTAGTCGTATTCGTCGTGGAGCAACCAGACTGCCAGGGGCAGGCTGATGTCCATGGTGTTGGTCACGTGCATCGCAGGTCTCCGAGATCTACCGCTTCGGTTCCTGAGAGCCAGGAGCTGGCATCTTCGGGAGCGGTATTGGTAGCTCCAGTTGGTTGGGATGAGGGTCGAAATGACCCTCCGAGCGATGCGATGACTTCGCGCTCGGTGATTGATTTTGCATCGGATTGTCTCCGAACACGGCGCAGGATCCGTCCGGCGTAGTGGACGATCTTCTCGGCGCCATAGAGAGCGGTGTGGCCCGGCTTGCCGTTGTGCTGCCGGGCAGCGGCTGAGCGCCAGATCTCCTTGAAGATGTTGGCCTCATCGGGGTTGAGCGAGAGGGCTTCAATGATGTCCTCGCACTCGGCCTGGTAGGGTGCCTGATCCTCACGCTGAGGATGCTCCACCCGCACCAGGTAGTAGTTCACCCGACCACCAGTGATCTGGGCGTCAGGCATTGCCGGCCACTCCAGCCTGTAGAGCGTCCATGCCTTCCATGAACTTCTCATTGGTCATCCGACCCAGCTGGCTGATCGACATGATGAACACGTCGAGCACGGTGATATCGACACCAATCCGCTGGAACAGGAGCATCTGGATACCCTGCTGAGCCCGAGCGATCTGGACCGCCGTGATGTTGGGCTGATCACCGACGATGGTGGTGTTGATGTACTGCTCTTCGATGTCCTCGCTCTCGTTCCGGCGGAAGACCACCTTGCCGGAGACGAGCGCATAATGTTGTGAAACGGCCATAATTTCTCCTTTGCCGAAAGCAGCCTGTGCTTTCAGGTTGAGCCTGGGAGACCCAGGAAAACGGATGATGGTGGGTGGCTCCTGACCCGAAGGTCAGGCAGCCTTGGCTTGGAGTTTATTCAGATGCTCGGCGATCACGGTGAAAATCTCTTCCTCTGATGCCCCATTGGGGATCGTAATTTCCGATGCCCAGTTGGGGTGGAAGAGCGACAATTCCCCGCCCAGCTTCACCTCAGGGTGCGCTATGTCAGGGTGTGCCTGCCATTCAACCGCCTTGACCAGGTGTTGATTGGCATATTGGATAGCACCAATGTCGTCCCGGATCAAAAAGTATTGCGCATCGTGGATGTGTGCGCAGGGGCGAATGTCGAGTTTGTGCTCACTCACTCGGACTTTACCCATGAACTCCACGCTTGCACGGGTGTTGAGCAGGCACCAACTCTGACCCATCGCGTTGCCAGCGGTCCTTCCCTCTGCCTCAGCCTCCCGTGGGGTCTTGCCGTTTCCACGAATCACCTGCTTGAGCAGAGGTGTCCTGACCCTGAGACCGAAGGCAACGGTGACGAAGCCGTCGATACAGGCCTGATCGAGCTTGGCTGCCACCCAGGCATCAGAGACCTGGTAGAGCTCGTGGTATTTGGCCTCGATCATCTTGGCCTGCTGCTCCGAGAAGCCGCAGTTCTTGACCAGGGTGGACCAGGTTCCCTGGTAGGTCAGGGCGAAGGTGGGAGCCTTCGAGTCCTGCCTCAGCGGCTTGTACTTTTTCTCGATCGAGTTGATGCTGGCCACCAAGTTGGGGTCAATGTCGGGCATCTGATCACCGAAGTAGGAGTAGGCTCTCAGGGAGTGCCCATCGTAGCCATCGGTGTAGACCTTGATCTTGTTGGGATCCTTGGTCGTCAGAGCCGAAATGCGGTCTTCCAGGCTGTTGAAATCCAGTCCAGCGAATACCCATCCCGGCGGTGCCTCGAAGCAGGTCTTGATCAGCTTGCCGAGGATCAGCTTGCCATCCTTGACACAGCCAGCAAGCACATCAGCGAACCGCCTGGCGAGCAGATCCGAGATGGCCATGACCACGTTGGCCGGCAGGTTCTGGAGGTTGGGCTTCGATGAGCTCAACCGACCAGAGACTGTCCCACCGAGGTTGAAATTGCCGAACAGATAGTGCCATCCGTCCGGTCCCTCGGTGGCTTCCTCGAAGGCAGGAATAAAGCTGGTATTGAGCTTATTGACCGCCTTGTAATCGATGAGAGCCGATAGGAACTCCAGGATCTGGGCGTCCTTGGTGTGGTTCCGCAACGACGATAGGGTGTCCCCATCGGTTGAGGGCTCCTTGCTGTCGGTGAGGGAGATCACCGGCAGTTCGAGCATATCGTAGAGCAAGCTCTGGAGCTGGGGTCCCGAGTTGGGATTGAACTCGATCGCCAGCACCTCGGCGTCAGCCAGGGTGATCCGCTTCTTCTTCAGCTCGGCATTGCGCTTGGCGATGTGCTCATCCTGGAGCAGCCGGACGAAATGCTTGATCAGAGGCGATTGCTGCATGGTCTGGGCAGCATGGTCCTCGATCGCCTGGAGAACCGCCTTGACCTCTTTGACCCGGGCCATGTTGAGTGGCAGGCCGGTGAGCTGCATCTGGATGATGTCAGTGGTGGCCGGCTTGAACAGTGTTTCGTAGATATCCTGCTGCTGGTCAGCAATCACCGTCTGCCAGTGCTTGTTGTAGACGAACCAGGTGGAGAGACCATCCACCAGGTTGTATTCGAGCAGGGTCTGCAACGGGATGCGGGTGATGTCCTTGATCTCTTCAACCGCATAGTTCCCGGCAAACTCCTGGGCCTGGTCCTTCAATCCAAGCCGGTTGCCTGAGCAGGAATTGGTGGCGAAGTAGGAGATCAGCTTGGTGCAATCCCAGTTGCGCAGCATGACCTCCAGGCCATGGAGCATCCCCTTGGTGTCGAGAATGTGATCCATGAACAGCTGGTAAATCAGCACATAGGCGTCATAGGCGATGCTGTGGTAAATCGCCTTGGAACCTAACCGCTCGAAGAAGCTCCTGAGCAGTGCCCGGACTGGATGATTGCGGATCTGCCGGCCGAACGGGGCCTCGGTTGCACCAGGGATCTCTTGGTAATCGACCGGGAAGGCTATCCCCTCGTGCTGGTTCCAGCAGAGCGTAATCGTGCCGATCCCGGCCGTGGGATGCTTGAGGCTGAACGCCTCGATGTCGATGGTGACTGGAACATCCTCAGCCAGGATCGCTTCGAGCCAGTCCCGGATCTCATCATAGGTCCGGGGGTATTCGGCCTGATGGATGATGTCGCAACCAGGATCCTGATAGCCGTTGGATCGGTGATCCTGGAGTGCCTTCATCCCCAGGGCGATCTTGGCAGTGACCTTTTCTGGGTCATAGAAAGTGGCCCGGAAGCTGGGGACGTAGATCACCTTCCACGGACCGAAGGCACAGTCCATGACATAGCCGAGGTTGACCTCGACCTTGGAAGCCTTGGTTAGCACCTTGAAATAGTCGGAGTCGGTGACGAGCAGATACTCGGTGGCCATGTCCTGGAGCACTGGTATCAGCTCCTGCGCGATCCACTCCTTGATCGTGGCAGCAGGGGTCTTCTTCTTTCCTGGTTCCTGGTGAGTCTTGATTACCAACAGGTCATCGGCGTTGACCCCATAGGGATCGACATAGGCCTTCCTGATCTCATCCCGCCTGATCTCCGAGACCAGCAGCACGACGGGATAGGAGGCCTTCTCGGGCTGGGAAAAAGTCAGGTATTGCATGTCAGTAGAGGAACCTCGCTGCACAGTAGGTTTCGATGAGAGGCAGTACCCGGAGGTACTGGTTCATCCCACGACCGGTCGCTTCCAGTGGCCAGGCCGGTTCCCTGGTTCGAGAAAGTTCCGACATGTTGTCGACAGACTTGCCGATCAGGGTGATGATGCACTCAGGCAAAGCATCACGAAGATCCTGAATCGTCAGGCATGATTTGATCAGTGGCCTAAGCCCCTGATTGATCATTTGGATGTCCCGCTCGACGTTCTCCTTCGAGACCAGGAACTCATCCATCGCCTCGTAGAGAGAGGGGTGTAGGCCAGAGAACTCCAGCTTGCCTTTGAGAGCTGAGCTGTGGCGATAGGCCAGTCCCTGGTAGAGGAAGCCCGGCACCAGGGAGTAGCTGGCTTCCTGGTTCTGTTTGACCAGACGGTCGACATAGGCTTGCAGACGCCGCTCCTCAGGTTGGCGCAGCAGCGTCTCGATCAAATTGCTCATGGGAGGTTGCTCCTGTTGCTGACATCACTGCCAGACAGCCTCAGGAATCAGCAGCCCACCGAACTTGTCGGCCAGCTTACCGTAGAGGAACACCCGATGCTTTGCCCGTGAGAAGGCGACATAGAGCATCCGGGCAACCTGGTCGGCATGGGTACAGGTGCTGATGTTGGCGAGATCGATGAACACGGTCTCGTGGGTCGAACCCTGGGCCTTATGGACCGTGCTCGAATCCCGGGGACGTAGGTCAGGATACTTGTTCTTGAGGGCAAAATACCGTCCCCAGTCCTTCCGGCGCTGGTAATATTTGACCAGGCTGGTGTAGTGCTCCCGGTCCACCGGCAGTGGAACTCTGGGAAGCAGGACACCGCCTCGGAGCTTGAGCACCGACTCGACGACTTCGAGCTCGGCATCCGGTCCGACAGACACCTTGCCGATCTTACCGAGGCTATGGATCTCCACCTCCTGCTCGACCGAAAGCATGATCTTGCCGAAGCGGATGGCGTTGTTGTTGATCAGCTTCTCGCCGGTGGTGTAGCTGCTGGGCAGCAAGCGAACGCTGCGGATGTGATCGTTATAATCGTTCACCCGGGAGTTGGTGTAAGCCAGCAAGCGGGAACCGTGATCCGGGTCCATGAACACGGCATCGACCATGGCCTCCATATCCCCATCATCGAGCAGATCGATCACACCTGGAACCACGGGGATGGGGTAGAACTCGCTGGTCTCGACGGTATGCCGCAGCTGCTCACAGACCGCCATCAGCGCCGGCTGATCGGCATTGCGCATCTGCTCGGTCAGCTCGAAGAACGGCAGATTGTCACGGTAGATCGGAGAGATCGGTTCCATGATCGGAGCCAGCTGGCAGTGATCACCGACGTAGACGATCTTGCAGTTATGGGTGCCTTCGAGGATCACGTTGCGCAGGGGCGTGTCGATCATTGAGCACTCGTCGACGAATAGGATGATGTTCTCGTGAACCATCCAGTTGTCGGTCTTGGAGATCTTCGACATGCCGGTGGCAAAGTCGTCCTTGACTGTTAGGTTCAGGAACGAATGCACGGTGGAAGTAGGACGGCCAGTGCCTTGGGCCAGGACCTCAGCTGCCTTGTTGGTAGTCGCTGTCATGTGGACTGTGTGATATTCGGGCTCGATGCCCATCAGCTCACAGGTCTTGAAGTAGCGGGGCATGATATCGTCGATCAGAGCGCTCATTAGGTAGGTCTTGCCGACACCACCAGGGCCGCTGATGATGAACTCCTTGCCGGGCTGGAACAGGAACTGGAAAAACGCTTCGGCAGCAGCTTCCTGTCCCTCGTTGAGGGGTTTGCTCACTTGGTATTCCTCGATTGGGGGATGGGCCGAAGGTCAGCCCGAACCAGGGAAAGGATGTGGTCCCTTTCCCTGGTTCGACATGAAAAGATCAGGCCGCGAACTCGGTCAGGTCAGCCTTGAAGTAGGCTGGACCCTTGGCGATCTTGTTGTTGTCGTCGAACACCGGCTGGCCATCGACGAACTTGGAGAAGTTGGACCTGTTGACCTCATTGAGGCCCCCGATCAGATCGAACTTGGCGTTGTGGGCAACACCGGTGGCCGTAACGATCTGATCGCACAGGGCATCCAGGAAATCGACACGATCGAAATCATGGATCAGGATCTTGTCAGTGGAGCCCTTCAAGTGCTTGGCCAAGGCCACCATCCGATCATAGGCATCACGGAGCAGGAACGTAGTTTCAGCGTCCAAACCGGTGAGACATTCCAGCATCTCACCCACTTCCTCAAAGTGAACGCCGATCTGGGTATGGACGTTGATCTCCTGCGGATTGGGCAGGGCTGCCTGGAACCAGGCAAGGGTATTGGCCAGGCTATTCGGCGAAGTTGACATCGGGGCGATCTCCGGACTGGGCTGCGACGTAGGCGTTGATCAGGAGATCCTTGATGAAGCTCTTGATCGGGGAATGTGGACCGAGCTGGTCGATCAGCCAGTCACGTTGGTCGGGCGTCATGGAATCGTAGATATCCTCCATGAACGCTCGCCGAGTATCAGTCGGGTTCAGGCCGAGCTGACGCAACCGCAAGGCAACTGTGGCTGCTTCGCAGCCGAGAAGCCTTCCCATGGCGCCGAGTGAGATTCCAACCGTGTTAAGACGGATAAGATCGGCATCATGGACCTTGCGATTGGACCGGTTTACAGTTGACATTGAACAAACCCCTTGGAGACTTTCACCCACCTTAACTTAGGTGTGGTGAAAGTCCAAGCGAGTTGCAGTTAACCGCCGTTGCGATCGATAATGCGCCCCACCGTCCGGTCACTGACCTGGAGTTCACGGCCGATTGCCCGCTTGCTCATGGTCCCCAGACGATGCAGCCGCATCACCTCCTCTTCGAGTTGGCTTTGCTGCTTGACCACCAGAGTTGCCTCAACATTCGGCTTCATCATCGCCGAGAGAGCCTTGGTCTTTTTCGAGGCTTTGACTGGTGCCGGTTCGTCCTTGAGCACCATGTTGATCATGGTCAGCGCCTTCTCATCGACGCCGATCTTGTCCCATCCGACCTTGGTGGTCTTCTTGAACTCGCGAAGCTGATGTGCTGCCGCCTTGCGATTGATAAGGGGCGTCTGGAGATCCATCAGCACTGCCACGAGCTGAAGGCCTTTGTCCTTGCGGGACGGGTTCTTGTAGGGCGAGAGCACAGGCTCCTCCTTTTCCTGGTTCACAGGCGTTTCCTCGACCTGAACCAGGGACTTGGGATTGATGTGTTCGGTTGGCTTGTCGGCGACTTCCGGATCATCGATCGCCACAGCCTGGGCGATCTCGGTCTCCAGCACCGGCTGCTCGTTGATCAGCTTGGTGGTTGCGAGTGAACGGATCTTCACCCCCTCACCCATGCCACCGGTGATCCGGACCTCTTCGATCCGACCGACATGATTGCCGGTAATGACCTTGGCCAGCAGCTCACGGGCTTCCGGTTCGGTGCTCATCGGCTGACCAGACTTGACCCGGTTCTTCAGGTGTTCCGGCAGCTGGGCGACGATGTGATAACCACAGGCCCGGATCTTGGAGGGCTCGTTCCTCGGCACGGCGATGACATCTTCCGGAGCCAGCTTGACCAGGAAGCAGGAGTCTCCGTCGAAGCCACGGAGATAGTCCCGCCGGGCAATGTGCAGACCCTGCGAGCACTCGGTCCGACGGCTGGGGTCGACCAGCTTTTCGTCCATCATCACGTAGGAGCCAACCCGCTGCCGGACCTTCCGGGTATGCGGGTCAACGAACCAACCATCCCCCTTGGCCCAGAGCAGCTTGTAGGCGATGATCGAACCGTCGTCGGCCACCGGCAGATCACCTTTCTCCATGAAGCGGAGCAGCTCGTTGACGGTGTGACCCCGGTTCTCGGCGACAGCTGCACAGCGGCGGAAGAAGGCTTCCATGCCCTTGGTCGATCCGAGCTTGACCGCGTGCTGGATGTGATCCCTCACCTTCTCGACCTGGGTCACCATCTGTCCACCGACACTGGCGACGATGGTATCCTCGGAGGACATCTGGCTGGAGACCTTGCCTTTGACCGGGGTGGCATGAGCTATGACCTCGGCCACTCGCTGCTCATTGGTCAGCGGCTTGCTCTCAGGCTTGGTTCCGAACTCACCGGGCGTGATTGGCTCGACCGGATCCGAGAACAGCTCCTTGAGCTTCTGCTTGGCCACCCGGAAGAACCGGACCAGGCCACCGGTTTTCTCCTCGAACTGCTCGTAAGGGCAGTCCGTGGCGAGATCGACTTCGGCAACCAGTCCTGCCGAAACACGAGGCATAACCTGTTCGATGATTGTCGATACCCGGGGATCACCCTGTGGGATGACCGTGGTTTCACCGTCCTCATGGTAGAGGGTAAGGCGCTGGGTATCGATGATCAGATAGACAACACGAATTTTCATGATGGTTCAGCCTTTCAAGGCAAACAGGATCAACCGACGCGCAGCATCTGCAACTTCCGGTTTTTCTGTCTTTTGGGTGAGGTAGAAATCAAAATTGGTTATATCGATGCAGTTCAGCATCGGGCTCTTGAGCATGACACAGAGCTTCTTGAGCGCGGCACTGGGCTTGATGGAGCCGATATATTTCATCAAGCTCTCATATTCTGGCTTGCCTACAAGGCGTGATCGCCGAACATCCTCGAACACATACTTGATACGCTGCTCTCGATCACTCAGTTCGACAGACAGGCCCAAGTTCTCTTCGAGGTGCCTGACGATATAGTGAGCCCGCCACAGGAATCGGTGATCAGTCCCCAGATCATCTCGATGATAATCATTGGCGATGGTCCGACGCAGCGCAGGACTAGCCCGGTACTCCTTCTCCAGTTGGGCCAGAAGCCATTGGTCAAGCTGAGGAATCCCCTGCTTGATCTGGCGTTCTTTCTGGCTCGGAGAGCGAACCAGGATGCCCCTGTCACCGTAGAGCTTGACGATCTTTATGGCTGCGGGGTGCCACAGACCTTCCTTGGAGAGGGTGCTGGCCATGACCCAGAACTCTGGCTTTTCAACCAGCGGAAGCTGTTCGGTTTTGGCCCGCTCTTCGAGATTACAAAACTCGATCTTACGGTCCTGAAGAACTGCCGACACAGCCAGGTTGTCAGCGACCTTCAGCTTCGGTTTGGCTGGTTCCTTGACCACCGGCTTCTCACCCGGCAGCATCTGTGTGGCATCGATGACGGTGAAGCCACGCTTGGTGAAGAACTCCCTGGCTGCCTCAAGATGACCAGTTTTGCGTTGAGCGATGTAGACCAGTGTACCGTCATGATCTCCGTAAAAGAACTTCATATCCGGATAATGGCGTGCCCGTTCCACCGCAAACTTGCTATAGGACAGGATCACACATCCCCGCAGCATTCGGAATGTATCACCAAAATCCCACATCTTTACTTTCAGGGGTTTGGTAAAGTTGACTCCTTGGTAACCTGTGGTTGCAACCATCAGCCGATCAGGGCTCAGCAATGATGTCCGGATCAAACCCTTGATCAGAGGTTGAATGGTGGTCTGGTTGAACCAGTTGGCTCGCTCCCAGCTATTGAGGTTCTTCCACGCAACCTTGCGGAATTTTCGGACCAGCCCGGTCTTGTCGAAGCCTGCCTGGATCAAGGCATCCAGGCACATCTTCTGGTAACGCTTCCCCATCTCACTGCTGTCACGGAAATATCGTTGCGCATGGCGATCAGCGAGACGTTGGGGGTCAGAGTAGGCCGTCTCCCTGTCTGCCCGCAGGTCATCAGGAAAGATGGGATAGAAGTTGAAAAGTTTCCTGAAGTCGGCCTGACGCCAGATGTGGTCGATCGATTCCTTGAGCAGCTCATTGACCCGAGTCTCAGCCCGTTTTTCCAGCTTACCTCGGACATCAGCCAACATTTGCTTGATGGTCGAGATGGTCCGGTCGGTCATCGACAGCGATTCCCGGCTTGGAGTGACCGAGATCAGATGTGCTGGAGCCTGAAGGACGACTGTGCTGTTACCCCAGATACCATTGCCGAAGCACATCTCGACAAAATCCCGGAGCCAGCGAAAGTTGTCTCGGTATTCTTCGTGACGCTCGATCGGGTAGATGACACTGCCGTAGCGAACATACAGTCCGAAGCCGGCAGTTTGGCTGGTATCCACCACAAAGCCGTTCTCGAAGGCGTCAGGTGCCAGGGTCGGCAGGTCTTCGCCGTTCAGCTTGACTTTCATCTGGCCGAAATAGGTGATCTGCTTGATCAGGTTAGCGAACTTGATGTGGTCTGCTGCACCCCTCAGGCCGATCTTCACCTGGAGTCCGGTCTCGGTGGTGGGGAGGCTGAGGATGGTGATGGCTGCCGGCTTGCCGTCGTTCTCGGGCGAGCTCAGCGAGAGGTTGTAGATCGTCTTGGTTCCCTCGAAGCAGGAGGTCACCTCGAAGTGATCGACGAATGCGAAGGGGGCAGCTGATCCCAGGCCGAAGCCGCCGGTCTGGCTGCCATCGTGGGTCTTGGTCGAACCACCACCCAGGGTGAGGTAGACCTCTTCCATCCGCTCAGGAGCGATGCCGGTGCCGAAATCCCGGAAGATCACCTCGTCGTCGGTGAGGGTGATCTCGACAGCGGTATCGGTTCGCTCAGCGGCAATGTGGGCATCCCAGGCATTGCACAGGACCTCCCGGACGGTGGCCAGCTCCTTCTGCGAATAGAGGGTGTTGGCGAGCACCTGGAAGAACTCGGCCGACTGAGCGATCTTGAACGAGCTGACCTTGCCAGCACCGATGGAAGCATGGGTGATGAAATCGCTGGTATGGCTGACCTGCATGATGTTTCTCTCGGGTAAGGACCAGGCCAGGGCACAGCGAGGGTCAACAGCGAAAGCCGACAGGCTTTCGCCGAGCCCGCTGTGCCGGGCCGGTGCTAATTGAAAAATAAGGTTATTCGACGAACTTGAACTTGCGCAGGAACTCGGGGTCCGATCGGTAGAAAACCAATCCGTCAATGTTGGGATAAGCCGTGTAACGAACCGTGGGCCGCCACACATCGAGCTCAGGATCCTGGCTCAGATTGCGAAGCATCAGGCTATTCACCTGGTATCGCTTGCCTTTGTAAGACCAGACCGAGTTGCTCTGTATTGTGTGTTGCTCAGCCATGAGCAGAAATCTCCCGCTCTTCGGGATCAACATTCTCGACAGTGATCCGGATGATACTACCGTCAGCAAAGCGGACATCCTTGCTCATACCGCCAGGGCCACCCATCGTGTTCGATTCTGCGCACATGGCGAGCAGAACCGGACCAGTGATGTCGGCGATCTTGCGGATGGGCTTGCGGTATTTTTCCTCGGTCAACCAAAGTTGACCGGTCTCACGGTCCATTCGGACATTGACGGATTTGGGGTTCATGGTGCGATCCAGGAGAGAGGTTATTGTCGGACGTTGGGCCAGGTGTCAGGGACTTTGACGATGGCTCGGTAGGATCCATTCCAGCGATGACGGCCGACGATCCGATAGACGTTGCCGATCTCGCCACCGTCTCCGACCTGACCGATCATCCGGATGTCGAAGCCGTGCTCGAACTCGATCCGGGCCACCGAAACCTTGAAGTCGAAAGCCCTGTGGATGAATCCCTGCTGCTTCGCCTCGACCCAGGAAAGACCCTGTGGCCTCAGCAGAAGCAGGATCAGCTGCCTTCCTCTGGTTCCCTTGGCTGGTGTGGTGAAGCCGGTACGTATCTGGGGAGGTGAGTGGATCATCCTGGCACCCATTCGTTCTGGAGGGTCTTCCTGAACTGGATCCAGCCGGTGAAATTGCCATGCAGCTCAGACCGATCCCAATCCACCAAACCATTATCCTGATAGTATTGTCTATCAGGGGTTGCCTGATGCTCGGCCGGTGAAGCGTGGAGAGGGCTGGAACCAAGCAGACGATCGTAAAGCTTGAGGTCTTCTTCTACCGTGGTCTGCTTGCCGTCATGGGTCAGGTAGGAGACCCGGGCACAGCGAGCGACCGAGACCTTCTTTACCATCTCAATCGCTTCAGGTGTTTCTGCGAAAACGCTCTGATCAATGTCAGCAGCATTGGTGTAAGGAAGATGCCATTCACCAGGCTGAAGGAGCTTCGGTATTGATGCCTGCTGGGCATCCCACATCGCATCAGCCAGGACCTTGATCTCCGGCTGGGCATCCTTGTGCCGACGGAGAGCATAGAAGTTATACCAGTCCGTTGCGGTGACCACGACATTGATGTGAGCCCATGGTTCGAGAATGCGATTGGCGATCTGCTTGTGCAGACCAGTTCTCATGAGCGTCTCGGCGTGGGCAATGGCATCTTCCATTGCTGCAATCCAGACACACTTGACCCCTAGGAGGTCGTGCATTTCCAGCTCTGCTCCGGCCTGCATTCCAGGCTTATTCGAGCCCCAGAACACCGGCATTGCCGGATCACGGCGGAGATCTTCGATCATCTTGGCGACAGGAATGGCACGAGAGCTGGAGGCATTCCGGCTGAACATCCGGTGCGTCATGAACTCTGCGTGGATGAACCTGGGATAGCGAAGCTGCATGGTGGTCAAACGGACACCATCGGGAGAGATGCTGTCCGCCACGATCTGGGCGGTGGTGGTCATGATGTTTCCTGCGGGTGGGGTTAGGGTGAGTTGGCGTTCTTATGCGTAAGTTTTCGGGTTTTGTCCACCTCAACCTTGCTTAAGCCACCTTTAGCGCGTGATTAGACAAACCAAAGAAAGGGTTTGATCCTCTTGAGTGGGCCGGAAGCCATATTTAGACGGTGTTAGACTCACCTCAGTTGCCTCAAAATCCCATGCATGGTAGCCAGACCCCAGTTTGCATCGGGGTGAATTGAAAAATGGCGAAGTCTGAGATTGATCTGCCGGCATCGACGCTGAAGTGGACTGACATCACCACCATCTACCCCGAGCTGGGTGGGGCAACGACCAACCTTCAGTGCAAGGGTCCTGGACAACTGCTGGTATTCTTCTCGGCTAGCAGCACGGAGCCTACTGATGATCAGTCTGGTTGGCTGCTTCAGCCGAGCCAGGACATCACCGGCACGAACACCCACATCTGGGTCCGGGCGAAAACCCAGCTCTGCACCTTTGCCTGTGGGCTGACCGACTGATGCGGGACTCGATCGGTCTCAACGGATCCGGTGCTGGTAGGCCGAAAGCCCGCTATGCTTCTGTCGATTCGACCGCCACCGGCAACCTGATCCGGCTACCTCACCTGCTTGGTTCCTCATCGGTGATTTCGTTGGCGGCTGGCTCCAATGCCAACTACTCGCTGACCGGTGGTGACACCCTCTCTGCTACCAGTGCTCTGGGCAATGCGACCCAGAAGGCGCTGATCAAGGAAGATCTCGGCGATCTGTCCATGACCTATCCGTTGTTCGTCACGGGTGTGGGTCCGGTGCCGGTTCTGATCCCGAGCTTCTCGATTGCTTCGTCTGGTGCCACCCAGGCTGAAGGCAATTCGGGGACCACGGCATTCGTGTTCACCGTTACCCGCAGTACCGACACCAGTGGCACCAATGCGGTTGACTGGGCGGTTACCGGTTCTGGAACCAATCCGGCCAGTGCAGCTGACTTCTCCGGTGGTGTACTGCCTTCCGGAACCCTGACTTTCGCGCCAGGTGACACCACCAAGACGATCACGGTCAATGTGGTGGGCGATACCACCTATGAGCCGGACGAGGGCTTCACGGTCACCCTGGCCAATCCGACCAATGGTGCCACGATCACCACTGGCAGCTTCCTCGGCACCGTCACCAACGATGATACCGCTGCCCTGAATGCGCTGACCCTCGATGCGACGACAGCCAATGTCGGGACGGCTTCGACGATCAACATCCTCAGCGCCACAGCAGGCACGACCATCACCGGCACTGTGCCTGATGGCATGACGCTGAACAGTGCGGCCCGGACCATTACGGGTACGCCGACGCTCTACGGCACCTACACCTTCCCGCTGACCGAGACCCCGACTTCGGGTGCTCCGCGTGTGACCACGGTCACCATCACGGTCGGTCAGCAGGCAGATACCCTGCCGACGCTGGCTACTCCCGGTGCCACCTATGTGGCCTGGTACGATGCAACCAGCGATGACAGCGCCAAGGTGACCCTAGCTACGGCTGGCATCATGACAGCGACAGCTGCCAATGCCAGTGGCCGTGCCAACCGGGTCAGCACCCTGAAGAACCGGATTACCGGTGCTGGTGCTCTTCCTGACATGGTGGCTATCGCTGCCGGCAGCGTCCGGCAGAATGGTGCAATCTTCCTCAAGAATGTCTCTGGCAAGATCAGTGGCCTGATGTTCGAGGACAACGAGCGTGGCCTAGCCACTGCCGTTGGTACCGGCATCGCCCTGACGACATCGACTCCCTACACGGTTGTTGACATCTTCACGCTCGATCGAGCTCGCAGTGCCAAGACGACCACTACCTACTCCATTCCCTCCTTCCTTGGTTCCAACACCACGGAAAGCGGTGGCAATAACAACTTCTTGACAGTCGGCACCGCTACTGCACCGCTGGCAACAGGCCCTGGCGGGCCTAATCCTGGCTGCATCGGGGTCAACGCCTGGAACAACAGTGCCGCCAGTGGCTATGTTGCCAAGGAAGCGACTGATCGGTCAACGACAGCTCAGACTTGCTGCGTCATTCGTCGAGCAATTCCCTCAGCAGCAGCTGGTGTCAGTGGCCAGGTTGCAGGTACGGTCAAGACCTTCATCAACTCGGCCGGCAATGCCATCACCTGCACGCTCCGGGACAACACTGGCACGTCTCGTCTGGCGATCGGCAACAACATTGCTGGCGCTGCTGGCTCGTTTTTCCGGGGCATCTACCACGAGCAGATTGTCATCACCGGAGCAGCTCCGACCGATGCCGACATCGCCACCATCATTGCCTGGGCGCAGAACCGCCATCGTCAACGCATTGGTGTTGCCCGAGCTGTCACTGGCACGGCTGCCATCGGTCAGTCGAATTCGCTGGCCAAGAGCGCAGGTTTCTGGGGCGGCTCGTCAGCAGATGGTTCTGACTACTGGATCCATCAGTCAGCACTGATGACAGCTCAGCTCTTCGGGGATATCGGTTAATGGTTGATTTTACGCGAGAAAGCCCAGCAACCACTCTCTTTGCTCGTGGGGCCACACCCCTACTACGGAGTCTCGAAACGGCTGCCACCGCTGGTTCGGCATTGGCGTCCCCGAGCTATGCCATCCTTGATGACATGGGTTCTGTCGATCCAACCACTTGGACGCTGAATACGGTGGCAGGATCTGGCGGCAAGCAGCTGACAGACGCTATCAACAGTCTACCCGACAAGAGCATGTTCTGGTTGCCGGAGTTCCTTCAAGGCGAAACCGGTTATCCCACCGCTGGTGCTATCTCCTCGACCTACAACTCCCAGGTCACTGGTTCACCTTATATTGGTGAGCTGGGGGAAGACCAGGCCTGGCGCGCTATGCAGGGCATGACCCAGCTGGTCTCGCAGCTGCGAACTGTGAGTGGCAACCCCAACCTGGTCATGGCAGTGGATCTGGTCAATTCCAATGATCTGGCCAAGATCACTCAGCTTTTCTGGTGTGAGCTCAATCCTACTCTAGGCTTCATCTCGTCTGGTAACCCGTTCCATACCAAAGTGCCTGATACCTCGGTCGCAGCCAATACCGATCACTATTCGGTGCAGTCCAACTTCGATAACGAAATGCTGGTCTGCACCCGGGCACGGGCATGGTGGCGGGCACAGAACAACCGCAAGCCGACTGGTGCTTATGTTGGTCCCAGCTATGGGCAATTTCCCAAGATCACCGGCATTGTCGCTGCTGCTGGTAGCAACACGATCGATCTCACGGTCAGTCTGCCTAATGGTGGGGCTCTGGTGGTTCCGACTACGCCGACCAAGGGCTGGGAAGTCTACACCGGCACCACTTCGACAGCGATTGGTGCCAGCGGCAAGACCTACGAAACCGGTGGGACTCCTCTGACGGTTTCCAGTGTCGGGCTCAAACCAGGAACCACGGACACCATCCGTCTCACCCTCTCTGCCAACCTGACTGCCGGCAAGAAGACGGTGTTCTACGGCCGGATCACGGGTTCGGGTCTGTCCAGTGGTGGTGGCTTCCGGGGCATGTGGACGGATGACGCTGCCACCTCGGCGGCTGCTGAGCCTCTCCTGGAGAGCTGCTTCCGAGCCAATATGCCGCTGTTGATCTGTCCGCAGGGCATCACCATCACTGTCTAAGGGGCCAGCTGTTGCGCCACTCGATCAACCTTTCTGGCTCCACGAGCACCGGGTCTCTTCTGGTTCTGGTTCCGCCCAGCTCCACCCAGCTTACGGCCCTGACAGGCACGTTTGCTCTAGCTGAGTCGGCGGCTGTCAGCACTTTGGCTGGATTGATCAGTGGCAGAACTCTCGGTTCGACCATCACGCTGTCCGACACCAAAAACAACCGTCTTGAGATCAGCGGATCGTCGGTGGTCCGGGGATCCAAGGCGATCGAATATGATCTGGTCACCTATGGTTCGGGGGCTAACCGCTACTACACGACCAACCTGATCGAGAACCTTCCTGGAGCCAGCAACAATCCGCTGGTGACGCCGATTGTCATCACTGTTCCAGCTCCAACTCCGATGATTGCACCGTTGGCGAACTGGTCAGGTGGTCGGGATGCTGGTCTTGGCATTCCTGATGCATACTGGACAGCGATCTATGATCAGCTTCAGGACACCAATACCCATCCTGGTCTTGGCCCGGCTACTCACACAGCGGTGAAGTCTGGCAACTGGAGTGATCCCACGGTCTGGGATGTCGGCACGGTTCCTGGTGGCACCCATCTGGCCAACATCAGCGGAACCAACGTCGTCGACTTCGATGTGGTGATGAGCACCGGTGGGTACTCTAGCATCACTGAGATGCTGGCTGCCTACCGAAACGCCTGTAATGTCCTTGCTGGTTCCCCTTCGGATGTCGACGCTCTCGCTGTGGTCTCAGCCTGCCAGGCACTGTCCCTAAGGGGGATCCATGTCGGTGGCACGGCAACCCTGAACATCAAGCCAGATGTCCAGACGCTGATGATCATCGACAGTGAGGTGGTTCATGGCGGTCTGATCTGCGGGACTGACGCCGATCCCATTCGCTATCCGTTTGCCGATTCTACGCCGGGTCACCACTGTGTTTTCCTCGGCACCGGGGATCCAGGAGCAACGACCAAGCTCGGTCTGATGACCATGGGCAAGTTACGGATGCGGGGCGAGGACAAGACTGCCTTCACCAAGTTTGCGGTGGCCCCTGCTCAAGGCAACACGTGGGTCACTCTTGATACGATCCCAACTAACTGGCGGATCGGTGACACGATCGTAATAACCAGCACCACCTTCGCTGGACGTTCGACTACTGACAGCACCTATACCGGCCCTCTAACTGCCTGTGTTCCAGGTCCTATCCGGATTATGGACGCCTGGTATCCAGGCACCACAGCTATCGTGAATGGCTCTCCAGCAAACCCAGCCGGAGTAATGGTCCAGGACAATGCGGACAACTTCAAGCTGTCCAATGATGAAGTGCGAGTGATTGCAGGGATCACTGGCAACATCGTTAGCTTCTCCACGCCTCTGGCTTACAACCACCTGCCCCACACCGGCAATTTGCCTGACGGCACCCCGACGATCATCGAGGCTCGCTGCACAAATTGGTCTCGATCGATCCGGTTCGAGGGAGCCTATGTCCGGGAGAAGGGCATTACCGGCACTGGCTGTCACCGTGCCCACACCATGCACATGCACCATGATGATGGTCTGCGCCGGCATGTCGAGTTCAGGAACATGGGCCGGAGTCGGATCGATCCGTCACTGACCAGCCCTGAAAATGGTGGTTATTCCTACCAGAACCCTGGTGACCATCGGGTCAACAACACGGGTGCTGTGGTCATCGGTATCCTCGATCATGCTGGTGGATCGCTGATCAACGATCCCATGAACGTCAGGGGCCGTTATGCGGTTCATGATCACTGGTGTGGACCGTTCACTGGCCGCCGAGCGATCATCAGCGATGACCTGGCCATCTGGTCCGAGCCCCAGTTCGCTCCGACGCCTGGCTGGGCCTACACTCAGCATCACAGTCGGTCTCACCTCAACAAGGTGATGACCTTCAACACCCGTGGTTCGGGCATTGCCTCTGAGCTGGGCACCGAAACTGGCCAGTGGATCAACTGCCTGAGCATCTGGAATCGCTCCGATGGCTACGACGTTCAGCCCGGCGGGATCCAGAGCACCGGGGTTGGTGGCCGGCAGGAGTATATCTCCAACCACAACGGCCATTGTGGCAACGGCTTCGAGAACCAGTCACGAGAGATCCTGATGCAGGGCTGCATTGCGATTAGCTCGAAGTACGGTTTCATGTATTTCCAGCAACGGACCCATCCGATCTCAGCTCGTAGCCCCTATGACACCGAGCTGCGTTACGCGGATCCCCTGGTCAAAGGCATGGGTCCGAACGCTGCTTCTGCGATCGATTTCTTCGATGCCACAGTGACCAGTGTCTACGGGAACCAGCAGGTCCAGATCCGTGAGTGGCACGATAACGAAGCCCATGATTGTGACATTGGGTTCTATGTTGCTCACCGAGATTTTCTTAACGAAAATGACGTAATGCCGATGCTGTCGCGAGGCTTTAAGGCCCTTAGCGAAGTTCGTCCGTTCTTTATTCCCCACTACACATTCAATTACTTTTTTAAGGATATGTTCCTTAAGGGCAAGGGTAATGGAGTTACCTCTTACGGTATTGATATTGGTACTAAAGCCTACAATCTGAACTTCAAGAATGTTCGGGTTGATGCAGTGACTTATGCCCTCAACCATCTAGAGTTCAATTACAACGGTTTCTGGGTGGATTTCAACGGCACCTACGGCAGTTTTCATAAGCCGGATACCGTCGGTCAACCGATTGATTACAATACTTTGGCGGCTCACCCACAGAATGGGATCATGGGACCGTGGAGCCTGGTCAGCACTTCTGGTTCGACCGGCAAGGTCATTCCTCGTGATCTGTCAGCACCGCTGACCTCAGCCGATATGCCTCAACCCTACCCGATTAGCCCATTCGTGCTTTCGACGGTTGAGCCTTCTCCAGGAACGCCAAAGCCGTATTTTTACTCAGATAATGCCTCAACAACGGCTGTCACACCCACCGGGGTTGGTCAGGTGCAGGTCCGTGGCCGGATCATCGATAGCTGGGGCATTCGTTCCTGGCCCAGTTGGCATCGGTTTCTATCAGGTAATCCGATCGATCCGATAAATTCTAACCATAGCAATGTGATTGCTACGGGCACCGATTTGGTGATCCGCAATGGCTGCTGGAAAGATGTCTCGAACAACTGGTTTATGACCATGTGGTTCACCGATGCGGACCGAGGCACCCATCAGTATCTCCAATGGAGCCATACGGTCCCTTTGTCTGGCTTTGATCCTGCTTTCCTGGCTCTCTACCAGGTAGCCAACGCCAATGCGACCAAGCCCGTCCTACCGATCGTCAAGGAAAACCTGGTGGTCAACGAGACCCCCAGCATTCAGACGACGGTTGTGCTTTCAGGGGTGTTTACGGCTGTCACCGGAGCTGCTCGGAGTTCGACCAGCATCAGCAACAGTGTGACTGTTCAGAGGCTCACAGCCGGTCAGACAGTCAATGTGTCGGTCTCTGGGGGTCAATATTCCAAGAACGGTGGGGCACCCTCCTCGACAGCCACCACTGTCAAAAATGGGGATACCTTGGCTCTGGTCAACACAAACAGCAGCTCGGGATCGATCACCACGACTTCGACGCTGACAGTGGGAACCAAGAGCCTGAGTTTCAGCAGCACGACAGTTTAGGTTAGGGCGCGGATGGCGGCAGCGATCTCATCCGCCAGCTTCGCGTTCTCAGTCTGCATGGGCTTCGTCCTTGGTGAGCTTCCAGCCACGGGCGGCGAGGGATTGGGCTAGGTGTTGTGCCCATTGGCCGGATGGATGCTCGGAAATCACCTCCTCCACCGCCTCCCGCAGCACTTCCTCTGCCGTTGGTTCGGGCTTGGGGAGGATGAAGTTGAATAAGTGAGCACGTGCCTGGTGATACTCTGTCGTGCCGAACGCACCATTTCGCTCAAGTGTTACCACTGCCTCCACAGCATCCGAGAAGGCGCGGAGTTGCTTGGCGAAGGAGCGAAAGATGGGATAGCTTTCTATATCAACCGCACACCAAACCGGCTTGTCGTCTCCGGCGTTGGCCAGTTCCGCCGCCCTCTGCGCGGCAATCATGTCAGGCTTGGTCATGGGCTTTTCCTTCAAGTGCAGTGTCTGCCCGCTCAGCCATCTCGTGAGCCAAGCTCATGTCGCAGGTGATAGGGCAGTTGTCTCTTATCCACTCCAACGCCTCCACCAGCCTGCGGATCGTCGCGGCTGCTTCGGGGTCTGTCGCTTCGAGGCGGGCGGCTACTTGCTCAGGTTTCATTGTTGCTTCCTATATCGTGATCCACACTCTCAAATGTCACAAAGCGATGGCCGTTTGGGCATTTCCGGCGGCGGCGAAGTTCATTAAACTTGGAAGCCCGCGTGTCATAGACCTTCGTGTCTGGCGCGTTGCAGGTAGGGCAGGCAATGCTAGACATCGTTCCCCGGCTCCCAACCATACCCCCCGCGATGGGGGCGGATTACCTTGTCGGCGCCGTCAGTCATCTGGACACCTTTCCACAGCCAGCGAAAGACATGGCAGACGCTACGCATG
>Ga0268264_10000366_pt1 | contig 67007 bp, 46 predicted proteins | sample KBSSwiS32_FD_190357 | JGI IMG/M metagenome (GOLD analysis project Ga0268264, IMG submission 190357) | Switchgrass rhizosphere microbial communities from Kellogg Biological Station, Michigan, USA - KBS Switchgrass S3-2 (SPAdes) (version 2) | ecosystem: Host-associated > Plants > Roots >... | reverse complement strand
ATGTTTGAGATACGGAAGGTCTTTCCCTTGATCTTCCCGTAGCCGCCATCGATGACGCAGTGGTATTTCTCCTTCAATTTTGAAATGACCGCCGCGACGTCTATATCGCGGTTGTTGCGGACACATATGAGCGACTTGGAACGATATCCCTCGGCGGCGAAAAACTCGAACCCGTTCCGCTTCACCCAGTCGGCGACAAGGCCGTTCAGGCGCGCATGGCGGGCGTAGCGGTTTTCCACGCCCTCGGTGAAAATGTCGTCGAGTTTCGATTGCAGTGCGAAAATGTGGGCGATCACAGGGGTGCTCGGCGTCATGTCCTGCTCCTGGTTTTTCTTGAATTCGATGAAATCGAAGTAGTAGCCGCGGTCCTTGATCGTCTCTGCGCGCTTGAACGCCTTTTCCGAGACGGAAAAGAGCGCCATGCCGGGAGGCATCGCGAGCGCTTTTTGCGAACCGGTGAGCAGCACGTCGATGCCAAGTTCATCCATGGCGATCGGAACTGCGGAAAACGACGATACGGTATCCACAATCAACACCACGTCCGGGTACTTTGCGACGACCTCGCAGATTTCTTTCAAGGGGCTCGTCACGCCCGTTGATGTTTCATTATGGATGAGGGTGATAGCGTCGAATTCACCGGTGGCGAGCTTCGCATCCACCATCTCCGGCAGGATCGGCTGTCCCCATTCCACCTGCAAGCCCTCTGCATTTTTGCCGCAGCGTTTGCTCACATCAAGCCACTTGTCCGAAAACGCGCCGCACATGCAATTCAGTACTTTCTTTGCGACGACGTTGCGCAACGCCCCTTCCATCACTCCCCAGGCCGATGACGTGGAAATGAAGACCGGCTGCTTCGTGCCGAAGAGAGTCTGTAACCGGGGATGGATCGACGCGTAGAGCTTCTTAAAATCGCCGCTGCGATGGCCGATCATCGGGGTGGTGAAAGCTGCAAAGGTTTTCGCCGATACTTCGACCGGGCCTGGAATGAAGAGTTTTGTATGAGGTGTCATCAGAAATTTAACGTTAGGATTTAACATGCGGAACGCCGAAACGACGGCTTCCCGCAAGTTGTTTGAATGCTAACTTCCAAATATCAAATGCCAAATATATTCACTCTTCCCAGATAAAATGCTCAAGCCGCAACTGGGTGAGGCGGGCCTTGGCCTCCTCGGAGCGGGGGCCGTCGAGCGCGGCCATTTTCTGGTAAATGGCAATGGCCGGTTTCCACTGTTCCTGGGATTCGAGTATGTGAGCTGCATCAAATCCCGCGCGGTAGAACCAGAGATATTCGGGGCCGCCATTCCGGTCGCCTTGCGGCTGGATCACATCGTAAAATGCGGCAAGCGCCTCGTTTTGTTTGCCCAGTTTCTCCAAGCATTTACCTTTCTTGTAAAGCGCCTGGTTATGCCAGTAGGCCGTTGCTTCCGGCTGGTTCGCGAGGTCGTTGTATACCATGATTGCCTTGTCAAAAAATTTGGCATCCTTGCCGCCCAGCAGGAATGTGTTGTCCCCCTTGCCGCATAGCGCCGCAAATTTGAGATCGGTGTCAGGCTTTGCATCCAGGATGCTGTCATACAAAAAGATCGCATCCTGTTCCGAGCCGAGGCGCCCCTTCAGGATCGCCTCCTGCTGCCTCGCGTAGAGTTTGAGCGGGCCATTCAGCTTCGCGATCTGCTCGAAAAGCTCGACCGCGTGGTCCGTGTTCATCATTTGCAGGGAAGATTGCGCGGCAAGGAACAGTGCCGCCTCGGCAAATGGCGAGGCAGGCATGTCGCGGGCAAGAAGCTCGAATTGTGTTTCAGCCGCGGGAAAATCGGGGCGCCTGAAAAAGACCTGCCCCAGTTTCATGCGAACATCCGCCAGTAGCGGGGATGAAGGATAATTCTTGATAAACTCCTGGCATAATTGGATGACTTTTTCCTCATCGCGCTTCTCGGCGGAGTCCGCGAGAAAAATTGCCAGATACTCGGCACGCTCGCGCGTATCGGCTGTCCGGGGTGTTTCATTCGCCACTTTCAGGTAGCGGTTGGCCGCCCCGAGATTCTGGTCAGGGGAAAGAAATACAATCTCCGAAAGTGCAAGCCGGGCCTCTGCCGCGCGCGGGTGTCTGGGAAAATCCCTGAGAAAACGCTGCAGCGTGGTTTCCGCCCGCGAATCACCCGACCTGGCCTGCAGGAGTCCCTCTTCAAGCAACAGCTCCGAACGGAATTCACTTTCCGGAAAGCGCAGGCTCAATTCCTTGTAGTCGTCGAGGAATTTGTCGTAGTTCGCCTGGTTCAGCCACGAAAGCGCGGAATTAAAGGTGGCCCTCTGCCACAGGCGTTCGGAGTGCCGTGCCGCGCTTTCAAACAGTCCCTGTGCCAGGGTAAACTCCCGCTGCTTGAAGTGCGCGGTGGCAGCCGCCATCTCTGCCTCCGCCAGCAATTCCCAGCTCGTCGCGTGCCTTGTCGCGGCTTCATAAGCCGCAATTGCAGCCGGGTTTCTCTTTAAAGTCGAAAGGATGTCGCCCTGCAACATCTGCGCCTCCGCCACCAGCGGGCGGGATGGATTTGCCGCGATGAAGATATCCAGTGTCGCAAGCGCCTTGTCGAATTTCTGCGCGCGCGCATATGCCCTGGCGAGGTAATACACCGCCAGTGTCGAGCATTTAGCCGGCGGGGTTTTTTCCGCCCATTTTTGAAGTTCCGATTCCGACGGTGCTTTCTCCCGCGCGTAGATCTGGTCAAGGCGGCGGAACAAAATACTGAGCCCGGTGATATCGGGATTCTGCCATATGAAATCCTCAATCACATTGTCCGCAGTCTCCGGTCCGCTCAGGGCAAGACGCGCATCGGCGATGCCGAGCGTCGCCCCGACAAGCAGATTGTCCGAAAGCCCCTCGCGGGTTTTCAACGTTTCGGTGAATGCAGCCAGGGCCTGTTCGTATCTGCGTCTGGCCAGTAACAACCGGCCGCCTACATACTTTTTCCACTTGGTTTCCGTGGAGGTCACGGGGTGCGCCGCATCATACATCGCTTCACACTTTTCGACCTGGTTGTCTTCGATGTAGAACTCCGCCAATCTTAATCGCACTGCGGTCCCGGCATCGCGATCACCGGATATTGATTCCAGTATTTGGATCGCCTCATGCTGTTTGCCAAGCTCATGCAGACATTCCGCCTCGGAGATTTTATAGGAAACCGGTGCGTCTTTCTGCGAAGCAAGTTCGTGGTAGATCGGGCAGGCATCCTCCCATTTTCCGAGCGCAGTAAAGGCCTGCGCTTTCAGGAAACTGATCTCCACACTCGATTTCGAAAGGGCGTTCAATGTTTTCAACGCATCCCCTGCACGGCCTGCCGACAGGAAAGCTTTTGCCAATTGCACGACTGCGAGCGCCTTGTCTTCCGCGGAAAGCTTGGATGCAAGGCATTCATTCAATTTCTGGATGCTGACCTGCGGGATCCCTTCATCCAACGCCCTGGATGCCTGGACGTAACGGGGATCATTGGCAAGGTTCGGCACGGGTTTTTGCCCGAGTGCCACACTTTCAAAGACGGAAAAGAAAAGTATGCAAGGCGCCATAACGGCCCACGCGTGAATTTTTCCGCTGCCTGTTGCTTTGAAATTTTCGGGATGATTTTTCATACCAGCATCCGTTTGAGGTAATGCCCCGTGTGGCTTTGTTCAAGGCTGGCGATTGTTTCCGGTGTCCCCTCGCCCACGATGTTGCCACCGCCTTCCCCGCCTTCCGGGCCAAGATCGACCACCCAGTCGGCGCACTTGATTACCTCCAGGTTATGTTCGATCACAATCAGCGTATTGCCCGCATCGCGCAACTTCATGAGCACTTCCAGCAGTTTGTGGATGTCGGCAAAGTGAAGACCCGTCGTCGGCTCATCGAGGATGTAAGCCGTGCGACCCGTCGCCTTTTTCGCAAGCTCGGCAGCCAGCTTCACGCGCTGTGCCTCGCCGCCCGACAATGTCGTCGCGGATTGCCCCAGACGCACATAGCCCAGGCCCACGTCCTCAAGCGCGACGAGGCGGTCCGATATGGTCGGCACATTGCGGAAAAAACGGGCTGCTTCATCTACTGTCATGTCGAGCACATCGGCGATGTTTTTACCTTTGTAGGTGATTTCGAGAGTCTCGCGGTTGTAACGCCTTCCGCGGCAGACTTCGCATTCCACATAGACATCCGCGAGGAAATGCATCTCGATCTTGATCATGCCGTCGCCCTCGCAATTTTCGCATCGTCCGCCCTTCACATTGAAGCTGAAACGCCCCGCGTCGTATCCCCTCACCCGTGCGGATGGCAACTGGCAGTAAAGCTGCCGGATCGGGGCAAACGCTCCCGTGTAAGTCACGGGATTTGAGCGTGGTGTGCGGCCGATCGGGCTCTGGTCAATCACGATTGCCTTATCGATCTGGTCCAGCCCCAGGATTGCCTCGTGTTTTCCCGGGCGCTCCTTCGAGCGGTAAAAATGGCGGAACAACGCGCGTCTCAAAATGTCATCGACCAAGGTTGACTTGCCGCTGCCGGAAACACCAGTCACACAGGTAAAACACCCGAGCGGGAATGAAACGTTGACGTTCTTTAAATTATTCTCCGTGGCACCGGTTATCGTGAGCCAGCCCGGGGTGCTCTTGTCGCGGGCCGAAAAATTCCGCTGTTGTGTCCTCGGCATGGAGCGATGTTTAGGCGTGGGAATCTTCAGCGAGCCGGTGAGATATTGCGCGGTGAGGGAATTTTCCACCTTGAGCACCTCGGCAAGGCTGCCTTGGGCAACCAGATGGCCGCCGCGCACACCCGCCCCGGGGCCAAGATCGAGAATGTAATCGGCTTCGCGGATCGTGTCCTCGTCGTGCTCAACCACGATCACGGAATTTCCCAGGTCGCGCAGCCTCCGCAACGTGCCGATGAGCCGGTCGTTGTCGCGCTGGTGGAGCCCGATGCTCGGCTCGTCCAGCACGTAAAGCACACCGGCGAGACCGGAGCCGATCTGTGTTGCAAGCCGGATACGCTGGGCCTCGCCACCGGAAAGCGTCCCGCTCTCCCGGTCGAGATTCAGGTAGCCCAGCCCCACTTCGATCAGAAAATTCAACCGCGCCAGGATTTCCCGCATGACCTCGCTCACGATGAATTTTTGCTGCTCCGTCAGTTCAAGATCGGCAATGAATTTTTTCGCCTCCTGGATGTTCAGCCCGCAAATCTGCTGGATGTTCAGCTCGCGTCCTGCGGGATTACGGATTGTCACGGCGAGGATTTCCGGCTTGAGCCTTGCGCCGTCGCACACCGTGCAGGTGCGCCTGCTCATGAACATGCGGATTCTGTTCTTCGTAAACTCACTCTCCGTGTGTTCGTAAAGACGTTCCATTTGGGGAACAAGTCCTTCAAACGGTTTCACGGCTTTTGTCTTTTTGCCGTTTTCACCCCACACGATTTCAATGGCGCGCTCGCCGGTGCCAAAGCAAAGCGCATCCTTGAATGTCTGGGGCAGTTCCGCATACGGAACCTCCATGGGAACTTTGTAATGCTTCACCAGCGCGCTGAGCAGCCCGCCATAATAGTTCTGCATGCGCTTGTTCCCCTTCCGCCACGGGAGGATTGCGCCTTCCTCCAGACTTTTCTCCGTGTCGGGAATCATCAACTCGCTGTCAAAAAACTGTTCCGTGCCAAGGCCGTGGCACTCGGGACACGCGCCAAGATGGCTGTTGAACGAAAAGTGTTTCGGCGTGAGCTGCGGGACGGTGAACCCTGTGTCGGGATTGCAGTAGTCCGTGGAATATTTCATCTCCTCCCACATCTCGCCCCCGGCCGTTTGCCGGAGGACGGCAATGCGGTTTTCGCCCCACTTGAGGGAAGTATCCACCGAATCCGCCAGCCGGGTACGGACGCCTTCACGCACTACCAATCGGTCCACTACAGCCTCGATAAAATGCGTCTTCCCTTTTTCCAGCCGGATCGGATCGGGCGTGCCAAGTTCCAGTATCTCGCCATCGACCCGCACTCGCACAAACCCCTCGCGCTTTATCTTCTCCAGCACATCGCGGAACTCCCCGGCCTGCCCGCGGATAATGGGCGCAAGGAGGATGACTTTCGTTTCCTGTGGATAGGAAAGAATCTGATCCACAATCTGCTGCGGAGTCTGTTTGAAGACGGGCTGACCCGTAACAGGATCATGCGGTTGTCCCACGGAGGAAAAAAGTAGCCGCAGATAATCGTAAATTTCCGTCGTCGTAGCAATCGTCGAGCGGGGATTCGTGCCCGAACTCCGCTGCTCGATGGCGATCGCCGGCGAAAGCCCCTCGATGAAATCGACATCGGGCTTTTGCATCTGGTCGAGAAACTGGCGGGCATATGCGGAAAGGCTCTCCACATACCTGCGCTGTCCCTCGGCATACAGGGTGTCAAAGGCCAGCGAAGATTTGCCTGACCCGCTCAAGCCAGTGATGACCACCAGCTTTTCGCGCGGAATCTCCAAGGTCAGATTCTTCAAATTGTGCTGGCGTGCACCGGTAATCTTGATACTTTGAGATGCCATTTGTTACGTATTGCGGAATCGTTAAAACAATCATAAGTAGCGCACTACCTCCAGCCTTAAAATCGTTCTATGAGTGAAACTGCCTTTGAAATGACCAGAGAGGATCTGGACGCCCTGGTCGCAAAATTCCGCGAGGTCAAACATTCCATCAATAATCACATCGCGGTGATCATGGCCCTGTCGGAATTGTCGCAGCAAAACCCCGCGCATACCGAAAAGCTGATCAAAGCCGCCTTGGCTCGCAGCCCCGAGATTGTCAATTTGCTACAGGTCTTCCAGAAGGAACTCAGCGCAAAACTCCCGCCAAACGGCGCAACTCCTCCCAAGCCCCCGGTTTAGTGATCGAAAAGAGACGGCAGGCTGGATTTATTCCTTCACCGTGACCGGTGTGCCGTTTTCCGCGCCGCCGTAGAAATGCTCAGCCATGGCACTGGGCATACGCACGCAACCATGCGAAGCGCGATACCTGGGAACATGCCCGGCATGCATGCCGTATCCCCCGGTGAACCGCAGAAACCAGGGCATTTTTGCCCCGCTGAATGTGGCCCCCTCGGGCAGTGGATCTTTGGTCACATCCACATTTTTCTGCACCACGGTCCCATCCTCATCCACGTATTCCCCATACAGGTTTGAAACGTGATCCTTGTCCTTCTGGATCACTTTGTACTGGCCCGGAGGCGTCTCGAATCCTTTTTTGCCGGTTGAAATAGTGGATTCGCCCACGACTTTGTCGTCCTTGTAAAAATAAGCCCGTTGCTCGGAGAGAACTATCACGATCGAGGACTTCCCTTTTACGCCGTCACCATTCCAATAATTCTTTTTGGGTTGATTGATTGACGCAGTTTTTTGGGGTGGCGGTTTTGGGGGAGCCTGCTGGCACCCGGTTATCAAAAACACGAAACACAACCCTCCAACCCCAAGACAATGTCCAATCCACCTCATATAAAACTTTTTGTTAGGTAAAACGAATTCCCAGTCCTCTGCAATCCGTTTATTCCAAGGATTGGGATGCCGGATACAAGGTGATGTCCGAGAGCCGGCACTGGAAACAAAGCGCGGCAAGGTTTCCATCGCATGCTTTGCGCCCACTGGACATTTTTGCCGTGGGATAACGGTTCAAGACCCACTGGGCTGCCTTCGTTAGGGAGGGCAGGAAAACATCGTGCTCGGACAAGCTTTTGATTTCCCTGTTCCTGACGATAAAATGGGAAACCTCGTACCCCTTCCCTCGCGAAGGATTACCCTTCGTGATAAGGATTCTCGCATTATGCAAATCCTGACGGGTTTTAATGGAAGTGCGTTGCATTACTCAAAATCCGATTTTGCGCCACCGTACTATCCAAAGCACGGGTTATGGAGTTTATAACAGCATTACGCATTCCAGAAGATATAATTATCACGGACAATTTTGTCAAGAAGTTCAAATGATATATTTGAGTGTACTGTAAAGTCACCAAATACCATAAGACCATCATCCATTGAATCTTATGCCTCCAGACAATGGCTGATCCCGCGCAGCCCTTCAGTAAATATAAGGTTCATTGAGTTGGAATGCGTCGCGAATCAATGAAATGGTTACCCCGGTTTCCTCGACCAGGACTTCAGCCACATCAAACCTGAAAAACACGTCTGGATTATCCAGCATCCGGAGCCACGTGAGCGCACCGCGTGTGATCAGATGCTGCTTTTCGGGCGTGACCGCGCTTGAGGGATCGCCAAAGCGCGCACTTCTGCGGGTTTTTACTTCCACGAATACGAGCGTATTCGAACTCTTTTCCCGGCAGACGATATCGACTTCCCCTCCCTTGGGCGCGCAGAAGTTGCGGTAGAGCACCTTGAATCCATGCTGCTTCAGGTAGGAGACGGCCAGATCTTCGCCGCGCCGGCCAAGCTCGATATGGGCGCTGACCTCCGGTTTAGAAGCCGAAGACACGTTGCGCCACCGGCTCAAAAGAGCGGCGATGGATGGGACACGGGCCATGCTTGTGGAGTTTAGCAATATGATCCCGCGTCGAATAGCCTTTATGTTGCGCAAAATCGTATTCGGGATAAAGCGCGTGCATCTCCACCATGATACGGTCGCGGGTCACCTTGGCGATCACGCTGGCCGCGGCGATGCTGAAACTCAACGCATCCCCGCCCACAAGTGCGGTCTGGGGGATCGGGAAAGGCTTCACGGGGAGTCCGTCGATCAGAACATGATCCGGCGCTGTTTTCAATCCCGCCACGGCAAGCCGCATGGCATGATGCGTGGCCCGCAGGATATTCAGGCGGTCGATATCATCGGCTCCCACTGCCACCACATACCAGTGGACTTCGGGATTCGCCGTAAGTTCAACGTAGATCTCCTCACGCACCGCGGCATTGAGTTTTTTGGAATCATCCAGGCGTTTGTGCCTGAATTTCAATGGCAGGATCACGGCGGCAGCCACCACCGGCCCGGCCAAGGGGCCCCGGCCGGCTTCATCGATACCGGCAACAATCTGTATGCCGTTTTTGAAAAGATTGCGCTCGTGTCTGAGGCTGCAACCCATTGCGAAAATTCCGGCTTACGTTCCGGCGTTTGCTCAAGAAGGCCTAGGCCTGCTCGCGCACAGCCATCGCCTGCTTGCCCTTGCGGGCGCGGAGATAATTCAGCTTGGCACGGCGTGCCGTGCCAGCCTTCTCGATTTCAACCTTTGCAATGCGGGGCGAATGAATCGGGAACACGCGTTCCACACCTTCACCGTAGGAGATACGGCGGACGGTGAATGTCTTGTTGATACCGATGCCTTTGCGGCCGATCACGATGCCCGTGAAAATCTGGATACGTTCCTTGTCGCCTTCCACCACGCGGGTGTGCACCTTCACACTGTCGCCGACCTTGAACTTGGCGGTCTCTTGTTTAAACTGTTCCTGCTCGATTGTCTTGATGATGCTCATAATGGCGTTGCAAAGTTACTTGTTTGGAAAAGGGTTAAACTTCTAGCGCATTTTTCTCACAAGGCAATTAAATTCTCTTATTAAATAATGGAACCGATCATCGATTTGGAAAGTGACACGTATTTCATGGGTGAGGCCCTGCGCCAGGCTGCCAAGGCCTGCGAGGCCGACGAAGTCCCAGTGGGTGCCATAGTGACCCACAAAGGCAGGATCATCGCCCGTGCCTATAATCAGGTGGAAATGCTCAAGGATGCCACCGCCCACGCAGAAATGCTGGCGATCACACAGGCGGAGAGCGTCATTGGTGACTGGAGGCTCAACGAATGCGAACTCTACGTCACCAAGGAGCCCTGCCCCATGTGCGCCGGCGCCATGGTCCATGTGCGGCTGGCGCGCGTGATCTTCGGCTGTCCATCCCCAAAGGACGGCGCCGGTGGCAGCCTGCTCAACCTGCTCCAGCATCCCTCCCTGAACCATCGCTGCCAGATCACCCAGGGCGTGCGGCTGGACGAATGCCGGGGCATGCTCCGCGACTTTTTCCAGGCTAGACGGGAATGATCGGTCATAATTCCTCGTTCGTCATTTTCAACGCCCTCCCTCGACTCAAAAGTTCCGGTGGTGCTTTTTAATTTTCAGGCTTAAAATTATTTCATGAAAACTGCACTCTTTGCGGCGCTCGTTCTCTGCCCCGTTTTCGCCCAGGCAAGTTTCGTAAAAATCGTCAGTCCCACCACGGCACAGACTTATTCCTACAGCGACGTCACGTGGCACACGCTCCACTGGGATGCGGGCAGCCAGCGTCTCACGGCCAATCTCACATTCAGCACCTATAAATACGTCACGCACTACGATCCGCTGCACGAGGAATCCTATCAGTTCGTGCTGCCGGGCGTGAAATTCGACCGGGACACGAATACATTCTTCGTGCGCACGGCACAGGGCAAACTCCCCGTTGCCGAACTCTCAAAAGACCTGATCGGCCAGAGCATCAAGCCCCTCCCCGGCACAGTGCTGCACATCTTCAAGGAAAGCGGCAAAGTCACTGTGACGCTGACCGCGACGAATGCCCCGCAAAGGTTTGCGAACCACATGCATTGGCTCGAAGAAAACGATGGGTTCTTTCTCGATAATGCCGTCTCCACCGGTCTCGAAGCAATGAGACGGTAGTAAATGGCATTTTCGAAATATCATCGTCTTGCCGGCTTGTCCGCATGGCTGCTTGCCTCAGCCGTCCAAGCATATGAGCAATCCCCTTCTCCGCTGAATACCGGTTTCGGTAAAAATGGGCCGGCTTCGTTGAAATACCACGGCACCGAGCTTCTGAAGCGCGGCGATCCATGGGTGAATCTGTATGTGCCCATTACACCGGACGGCCCGAAATCGATGCCTCCCGGGGATTGCGAGACCAGTTTCAATGCGGTCACGCGGACGGAGACGGCGAAATATTCATGGGGCGACATCGTGTGCATTTACAAACCGGAGAAAAACCGGCTGGGCATCCAACTCACGATCACCAACCGGAGCCCGCAGCCGGTCTGGAAACTCTCCGTGACGCTGCTTGAACTGAAGTTCCCCACCCCATTTTCAGGCGCGGCTTCGGATGACCTGACAAGCGACAGCATCGACAATGTGCCGGTGCTGCTCGCGGATTACGGAACCGGAACGCTGGCCTATACCGGCTCGACTTTTTCGGAGGATTATATCATCGAGCTCGACAGGATGCGGGGGGATGAACCAAACGCCTGGTATCTCAAACTCGGCACGGATTCAAAGCGCACCACCGACCGCGAGCATCTGGACATGCCACTGCCGCCCGGCGCTTCGAAGACTTATTCGCTGTCGCTGCGTTTCGCCCCCGGCGGCGGGACATTGCGGGGCATGGCCGGCGATCTTTTCACCAGCTATGCGAACAAATATCCGCCTGCTTTGAAATGGCCGGACCGGCGGCCCATATCCATGATTTTCCGGTCCAGCCCGGCGGACCAGCACCACTCTCCCATGAATCCGCGGGGCTGGTTCAATAATCCAAATTTGGATCTGGTCTCGGAAAAAGGCCGCGCCCGTTTCCGCAAGATGATGCTCAAGGCCGCGGATACCGACATCAGATCGCTGAGATCCATGAACGCCCAGGGGATGATCTTCTGGGACGTGGAGGGAGAGGAGCAACCGCATCCCGTTACCTACATCGGCGACCCGCGTATGACGGCAAAACTCGCTCCGGAGATGGATGCCGTCGCCGACGAATATTTCAAGAAATACATCGACGCCGGTTTTCGCACCGGCATCTGTATCCGGCCTTCACGCATTGATTTGAGCACCGGCGCGGATGGAAGGGCGAAAGCCTCGCATCGCCACATGAAATTCGATCCGGTCGAGGAAATGAGCGCCAAGATCGACTACGCGCGGAAGCGATGGGGATGCACAATTTTCTACATGGACACAAATGCGACATGGGCATACTCCCCCGAGAAGGAGAAAGACGGCAGCCCCGTTGTGGTTTCGTGGACGATGCGTGCCGACATGATCCGCAGGCTTGCAGCAAAACATCCGGATGTGCTGATCCTGCCGGAATTTCAATATCCGGGGTATTTTTCTCATACGAGTGGCTACCGGGAATTGAGCGGCGGCCATGTCTCCACGGCAGGGAGCGTGCTGCTGGACTATCCCGGGGCTTTTACCGTGCTTAAGATGGACGACGAAAAGAAAATCGACCAGCACCACGCGGAACTCGTCGCATCCGTGAGGCGCGGCGACATCCTGCTCTATCCCGGCTGGTATGACTCACCGATCAACAGGAAGGTAAAAGCAATCTACAACGAGGCTATGAAAAACAGGTGAGTCAGTCAACGACAAGCATGCAGTCGCCGTAGCTGTAGAAACGATACTGTTCCCGGATCGCCTCCGCGTACGCTTCGAGCGCGAACTCCCTGCCGGCAAACGCGCTCACCAGCATGAGCAGCGTCGATTTCGGCAGATGAAAATTGGTCAGCATCGCATCCACAATCCGGAATTCATAGGGCGGATGGATGAAGATATCCGTCGCATTTTCCTGAGCCGCAATGCGCCCGTCGCGGGCCATGCAGGATTCCAGCACGCGCACGGTGGTGGTGCCCACGGCGACTACGCGGCCTGCCGCGTTGATCTTTTTTGCGGCCTCTTCGGAGATTGCAAACCGTTCCGAATGCATGCGGTGCTCCGTAATTTGCTCCACCTGCACCGGCTTGAACGTCCCCACCCCGACATGCAATGTGATGAATGCATGCGGGATCGTCTGCAAAATCTCCCGTGTGAAATGCAGTCCTGCCGTGGGCGCGGCAATCGCCCCCGGATTCTGCGCATAGACAGTCTGGTACCGCTCCACATCACTCGATTCATCTTCCCTGCGCATGTAATGCGGTAGCGGCAGATGGCCGACCCTGCTTAAATCCAATGGTTCCTGAAACACGATGATCCGCTCGCCATCCGGCAGAATACCGGTGACTTCACCCGTGATATTTCCGACAATGACCTTCTTTCCCGCCGTCATTTTGCGGCCCGGTTTTACGAGGCATTTCCAGGTTGCCGCGGCAAGTTGCTCCAGCAGGAGCAGCTCGATTTTTCCGTCATCGGAAAATACACGGGAGGGAATGACCTTCGTGTCATTGAGCACCACGAGATCGTCTTCCTGCAAAAATGAAGGAAAATCTTGGAAGGAACGGTGTTCGATGCGGCGGGCGGTGCGGTGGAGCACCATCATGCGCGAGGCTGCGCGCTCCGGGAGGGGCCAGCGGGCAATCAGCGATTCCGGGAGCTCGTAATCGTAGTCACCAGTGCGAAGGCTCATCCTGCATTCCCGGAAAAATGCATCACGCCTTCTTCGCGGGCTCGGGAGCGGGCTTGCTCTTTTTCCCGAACACGCGCTGCAATCCGCAACGGTTTGCGGCTGCGATCACGAGGTCCGCCGCGCGGCGCTTGAGACGGTACGCGCGCAGGCAGAAGTAGATCACCCCCGCGATATAGATCCCCCACAGGAAGTGATCCATCGTCGTGGTCGGGACGAAAATCAGCCGGTAAAGCAGCACGGACAATGCGATCATGTTTGCCAGTATCGTCGTGGCGACAGGCTTGTAGGCGAGCCTCACACGCGTCAGGCACTTCGGGCCGCCGTGGTATTCCGTGACTGTCTTGAGTTTCACGCTCCACCACTGGTTGCCGTAAATCTGCACGTCCCAGTCCTTCCAGCCCGTGTCGGCCGAGTAACGCCAGTCCTCGGTTTCGAGCAGGGCGAAAATTTCCTCCAGCAGCTTCTCCCTTCCCACACCCGTCTCGTTCCAGAAATCGAGTTTCGTCACGCTGCCGCGATGCTGGGCAGCCGTGACGCTGGTCTCCGGCGCGGCGATGACCGCCTTCGGGGTTTGCTTGAACTTGAGCCACGTAAAATAGCGCGCCCAGCCGCGGCCCAGGGGCTGCACCAGCGCGAGGAATGCGACGAGCAGACGCGCGCGGATCGTGTCGTATTTCGGCTCGATCCGGGCGTGCATCATGTAGGAAAGCGCGACGAGGAACGTGCCCCCGAACATGAGATACGGAACGATGCGCAGTTTCTCGAGCGGGATCGAGAGCACGAAAATAAAACCCGTAAGCCATACCCATTCAATACTGCTGAGGTACGCGGCAATGTCCGATTGCGGCGTGGGGTAAATCGACTGGAACAGCCCCTGGCCGAATACGCCGTGGTAGATCACAGGCTTGTTGAGCAGCCACGTAAAGCGCGGTGCGCCGTAGATCTGCCCCTTCCATTTCGCGGTACCCGTCGGCCCGAAGAAAATGAGATGCTTGAACCGCAGCATCGACTCGGCCTCGCCATAGCCCTCCTGCTGCTTGCGGAATGCCGTGAGCGTGAAGCGCCGGTAATGCCAAACTATGGCGGACGGGCTGAATGCGATGACATTCCCGCTGGTCTGAAGCCGCCAGCAAAAATCCACGTCGTCGCCAGCCTTGCGATATTCGGGATCGAATCCGCCCACGTTGTAAAACGCCCAGCGGTGGAACGCCATGTTGCAGCCGGGGATGTGCTCCGCCACCACGTCTGTGAGTAGCACATGGCTCGGCCCGCCGGGCGCAGCCGAAACGGCGGCCTGGATCCAATCGACAGCGGGTGGAGAAATATTCGGACCACCTACGCCGGCATAATCACCGCTGATCAGCGTGCCGACGAGATAAAAGAGCCAGTCGGGATCAGGCATGCAATCGCCATCCGTGTAGGCAAAAATCTCGCCCGTGGCGGCATGCGCGCCGACATTGCGAGCATAGCTGAGGCCCATGTTTTTCTGCACGATGTTCTGGAAATCGGGCAGCTTCTCCCCGGTCTTCGCGGCGCGCTCGTTGCGTGATTTTACGTAAGCAGCGACCAGTTCCTGCGTTTTGTCCTTCGAGCCGTCGTCCACCAGCACGATTTCAAAGTCGGGATAATTGACGAGGTCGAGCGACTCCAGGCAATCCTTGAGTGTCATTGCGCCGTTGTAGGAACAGACGATCACGGAAACGCGCGGGTATTTCTCGAGCTTCACCCGCGAGGTGATCGGCTCGATGCCCGCCAGCTTGTCCTTCAAAACATGGAAGGCTTTCTTCGGCTTTCTGTCGTGGGTGACGAGGCCGAACGCCCAGTCCGTGATCTCATGCCCGCCGGTGAACCATTCATCCGTCCACGAAAAAAAGATCGTCCCGGCCGCGCCACCTTTCACCACTACATCGAGATGCCAGTCGAGCACATCGCCCTGCATTTCCTCGCCCTTGCGGATCGTGTCGAGCCCGAACTCGCCCATGATGAGCGGTTTGTCATCAGCGAGGTTTTGCAATCGCGCGAGGTATTTTTCAAAGTCGGTGCGACGCTCGAGATAGACGTTGAAGCTGTAGAAATCGACGTTCTGCGGCAGCAGATACTCCGTGGGCGGATAGCTCGCATAGCTGTAAAGCGGTCGCGGATCGGTCGCCCGCGCGATGGAAACGAGCTTCTCTACAAAAGTGATCACGCGCCGCGCCCCGAGCCAGCGCACCATGGTGGATGGAATTTCGTTGCCCACGAGATAGGCAAAAATCGCCTCGTGTCCCTTGTTCGCCGCCACCGCATCGCGGATCGTGCGCTCGATCTGCCGGCGCATCGCCCCCTGGTTCAAAAACTCGATGTGCTCCGCCCATGGGATGCTGATCATCACGCGCAGCCCGGCATCGCGCGCGCAATCGAGCAGCCAGCGTGGCGGCACGTGGTAGATGCGGATCAGGTTCACCCCGAGCTCGTTCATCAGTGCAAAGTCCGCTTTCGCCTTCTCCGGCGTGCCTACGAAATCTCCTTTCTCATCCGGCGCAAACGGCCCGTATGTGACACCTTTTAGAAAAAACTTCCTGGTTCCCTCGAAAAAAAACTTCGCGCGCACGCGAATTGGTTCGAGGCGGTTTGCGGATGGTGGAACTTCAGGAACTGCAGGGCTCATTGATTGGACAATTGGATTACCGGATTATCGGATAAATGGAAGTTTCATTTATCCTATCGCGAGGAGTGCCTTTGCCGCCACTTCCCCGGTGCGCTGCAAATCCTCCATGGAATGGGCCAGTGAAATAAATCCTGTTTCGAACTGGGACGGGGCAAAATAGACCCCTCCATCGAGGCAAAGATGGAAGAAACGGGCGAATTTTTCCCGGTCGCTGTGCTGGGCCGATGCGAGGTCGGTCACCTCGTTTCCCGTGAAGAAAAGGCAGAACATGGAGCCGATGCGGTTGAAGAAATATTTGCCCGGGAGTTTGCCGATCGCATCCCGGACGATCTCCTCGAACAGCGCGCCGGATTTTTCCAGTTCCTGCCAGCCGTTGCGACGCTCCATTTCCTTCAACTGCGCAAGGCCCGCAGCCATCGCCAGCGGATTCCCGGAAAGCGTGCCCGCCTGGTACACCGGCCCAAGCGGCGATAGGAAATCCATGATCTCCGCGCGCCCGCCGAAGGCTCCCACGGGCAGGCCTCCGCCGATCACCTTCCCCAGCGCGGTCAGGTCGGGCCGAATCCCGTACACCTCCTGCGCCCCACCGCGCGCCACGCGGAAACCGGTCATCACCTCATCGAAAATCAGCAGCGCGCCGTGCTTGGTGCAAAGATCGCGCAGCAACTCCAGAAAACCCGCCTGCGGGAAAAAGAGTCCCGCATTTGCCGGGATCGGCTCCAGGATCACCGCCGCGATTTCTTTGCCATGCGTGGCAAACACGGATTTTAGAAGTTCCGCGTCATTGAACGGCAGCGTGATCGTCAAATCCGCAAATGCCTTCGGGATTCCTGCGCTGTCCGGCTCGCCATGCGTGAGCGCACCGCTGCCGGCCTTCACGAGCAACGAATCCACGTGGCCGTGGTAGCACCCCTCGAACTTCACAACCCGGTCCCGCTTCGTAAATCCGCGCGCAAGCCGGATGCACGACATGGTCGCCTCCGTGCCGCTGTTCACCATGCGCACTTTTTCGATGCCGGGCACCCAATCGCAGATCATACGCGCCATCTCGATCTCGTAGGGGTTCGGGATGCCGAAGCTGACACCGTGGTCCGCCGCTTCCTTGATCGCGTCGATCACCACCGCCGGGGCATGCCCGAGGATCGCCGGCCCCCATGTCCCGACGTAGTCGATGTATTCGTTCCCATCGATGTCCCGGATATGCGAACCCTGCGCGTGATTTACGAAAAAAGGCTCCCCACCCACGGCGCGGAACGCCCTCACGGGGGAATTCACCCCCCCGGGTATGAATTTCTTCGCGGTTTCAAAGGCTCGTGCGGATTCGGTTCGATTCATGGAAACGGGCAACATAGATCACTTCCCGCCGACTTCCCAATTCCAAAATTTGCTTTCGCTTTCCCAAACGACAATTAGATTGACCCCATGGTTCCCTACCGCCTCGGGCTCGCCGTTTTGCTCATCCTCATCGCGCTCCCTGCGGGGCATGCCGCCGGACCGGCCTTTCGCGAGCCGGGCGCGATTTACCTGGAGGACCTGCTCCCCAAACCGCTCAAGGTCGATGTGACCGCCGAGGCGCCCATTTATTTCGATCTCGGTTTCGAGCGGTATCTGGGCCAGTTGAAAAAAGGCCAGCTCGTTGAGTTGCAGGCCGTGACCGACACCGCATATCGTGTAAAGGGGCAGGCGAAACAGGGCCAGGTGGTTGGCTGGGTTGATCCCCAGTACCTTGGCGCACTCAAACCCGATTTTCTGGCCAACATCAAGAAAGCCGCACAGCGCCTGGACGAGGTCCGGGCCCTCATCGCCCGCAAGGAAGCCGCCATCAACATGACCCCCGATGAAGTGCACGCCAGCCTCGGCAAGGCGAGTACTGTTACCTCGCGCCTCGATGCAGCAGGGCGTCACGAAGTGTGGGAATACATCCGCTACGACAATGTCCCGCAGCAAACCACCGGCTACGACCGCTTTGGCAATCCGGTCACAAGCACGGTTTATGTGAAAGTGCCCATCGGCAAGCTCTCTGTCATTTTCGACAACAACCTCGTCACCGCCCTCGAGCAAAGCGAAACCAACCTCGCAAAGGATTCGCAGGCCAAAATCATCGCGACGCCGATCCAGGTGTATTAAAATCCACCGCCGCCGTTTCCTGCGGTTGACAGACCGTGCCGTGCTGTTATGTAATGCGTCTCCTTCTTCTGGCGGGGTAGCCAAGTGGTAAGGCCGAGGTCTGCAAAACCTCCATCCGCGGGTTCGATTCCCGCCCCCGCCTCCAATCCGCATGCGCGCTCCGCTTTTCCGATTGCGATTGTCAAGGTTTGTCAAGATTGAGGCGGGATTGCCGCTGTACATCTCTCTGTGAGATTTTTGGCGGCTCTCTGTAACGGCAAGGATTGTCATGTTTTTGGGAAATTCCGGCTCCGGGGGTTGGATGGAGCAGTGGTGAACCGGCGGAGCGATGCGGTTTGGTGGCTTGTTTTCATGCCCCATGGTCGTTGGAGCCGCGGGAGAGAAAGTCAATGAAATTTGGCGCGCTTGTTGCGCGTGAATTGCGGCCTGGCTTCCCGTTTCACCGGTGGCTGATCTTTCGCCCTCTTGAACGCCGGCCCACATTGACGGCGCTTTTCATGTACAGGTGCGTTGCGGTAACCACTCCGCGCAGCCGGTGCTCTGCGCCGGCTTGAAACCTGCCAACCATCACCTCAACAATGAACCATACTGACAATCATGTCCGTTCTTGTAATTGACAGTAATATCACGGTGCGGGAATGGGTATATTTTTTGAATCGATGTTTCTTACAGGCCGCAATCTTTTTGTCAAAGAACGCAACAAGGCTTTATGCTCATGGAAAGCGTTGGCAACAATAACACCGGACAGCCTGTGACCGGGCGCAAGAAAACAGTACTTTGCGTTTTTCGAGCTATTTATTTGCAATAGTTCAAACAGCTTTAACTCAATGTTAATAACCAGGTGCCGCGCGGTGAGCCTGTAACCAAGATCCTCCAATTCCTCCGGCCTTATCTTCCTGCCATGCTGGTAGTAATGATCATAAGGCTCGCCCGTGGGAATAACATCCGAGGCAGGTGTGAACAAGTTAACTTTGTGAAGAGAGTTTTCCATGTGTATCCGTATTTCAAGACATTCCATTTGAGGGGATACATTTTATATTCATAACGGGTAAACCGAAACGAGTCGCACTGAAACTATATGACTTAATGCGGCGGATACGTGGCAGCTATGTTACAATTCCGTGAATTTCAACGATTCTCATCATGTTACCTTAATATAAGTTAAGGAAAACAGCGGCAGCCCGCGGAAAAGAGCGAGGGTCTCCCTCTTTTCCAAGTTAGTGTCATATACCAGGTCCGATAACGGCGCTTTCCGCGGATGCACATTGCCATGCGACTCCAAAATCAAAAGTTCATGCAATCGTAACCTGATCGTCACGCATCTGTAACATTGTACGTTTTGATTTGCCGCAACGCCGGAGTGAAACGCTCACGGCGCATGATTATTTGTACCATAAAAAGGTTATTAGCCATTAAGACGGTAATACATAGTAATGAATACAAGAGCGCCCGCGACGGCGGCGCTCCCGGGTGGATTCCTGATTTTCCGGGGAAAGGATTACGGGCAAATACTGCACTGCTGCAGCTGCTCGCGCTTCTCTGTTGTACAGGTGGGCTGGAGGCGAAGGAGACCCCTTCCACATCCACTCCCGCTGCCAGCCAGCCGAAGACCGACGCAACCGGGGCCCAGCCGGTGGTGGCCACGCAGAATACACCGGCGATGTACATCCTGGAATACAGGGTGCAAGGCGTACATGTACTGAGCAACCTGGAAGTGGAGAAAGCCGTGTATCCGTTTCTCGGGCCGGGCCGCACGAAGGATGACGTGGAGAAGGCGCGGCAGGCTCTCGAGAAGGCTTACCAGGACAAGGGATACCAGACGGCCTCCGTGCAAATCCCGGTGCAGCAGGTGAAACGGGGGATAGTAATTTTGCAGGCGACGGAGGGCACGGTGGGCAGGCTCAGGGTGCATGGCTCACGTTATTACTCGGCGGAGAAGATCAAGGAGCAGGCGCCATCGCTCGCGGAAGGCAAGGTGCCGAACTTCAATGAAGTCTCGCGCGACATCGTGGGCCTGAACCAGTCGGCGGACAGGCGAGTCACCCCTGTCTTGCGGGCGGGAGTTGTGCCGGGCACGGTGGACATCGATTTGAACGTGAAGGACACGCTGCCCCTGCACGGGAGCGTGGAGTTGAACAACCGGTACAGCGCGGACACCACGGAGCTGCGGCTCAACGGCTCGGTGAGCTACGATAACCTGTGGCAACTGGGCCACGGCGCCGGGTTCAGTTTCCAGCTTGCCCCGCAGCGGTTACAGGATGCGGAGGTTTTTTCGGGCTACTACCTGGCGCGGTTTCAAGGAATAAACTGGCTGAGCCTCATGGTGCAGGCGACGAAGCAGGACAGCAATGTCTCCACGCTCGGGGGTTCCGCAGTGGCCGGGAAGGGACAGACCGCCGGGGTGCGGGCAATCGTCAATCTGCCAAACGGGAAGGATTTCTACAATTCCGTGACATTCGGCTTTGATTACAAGCATTACGACCAGGATTTGACGGTGGGCAGCAGCACCATCGCGACGCCGACGACCTACTACCCACTGAGCGTGGCCTACAATGCGAACTGGACGGGGAAAACCTCGCACACGGAGCTCAACGCGAGCGCCAATTTCAACCTGCGCGGCCTCGGTAGCAGTCTCGCCGAGTTGAACAACAACCGGTTCAAATCGGACGGCAATTTCATCTATCTGCGGGGCGACGTTGCCCATACGCACGACCTGCCCGGGGGATTCCAGGCCTTCGGGAAATTACAGGGGCAGGTCGCGGACCAGGCGCTGATCAACAGCGAGCAGATCAGCGGCGGCGGCCTGGGCACCGTACGGGGCTACCTCGAATCCGCCGTGCTGGGCGACAACGGCATCTTCGTCTCAGCGGAATTGCGCACACCACCGATGGGCTGGCTGTTGCGGGACAAGGTGAACGACTGGCGTTTTTTCGTGTTCGGCGACTGGGGGATGGTGAGCGTGATCGATCCGCTGCCGCAGCAGGAGGAGCAACTGAGGCTCGCCAGCTTCGGCTGGGGAACCCGGATGCGCCTGTGGGACCACGTCAACGGGTCGCTGGACATGGGCGTGCCGCTCATCGGGCAGGGAACGACAAAACCCTGGGACCTGCTCTTCACCTTCCGGGTGTGGGCTGAATTTTAACTCTTAAAAAATACACAATGGGAACTGCAATCAAACGAGCAAACGGAGGCCTCTTCAAATCGCTGCTGTGGGGCATGGTGGCCGCGGCGACGATGTCCTGCACAGCGCATGCATGGTGGAATGCGGAGTGGACAATCCGCAAAAAAATCACCGTGGACACGTCGGACAAGGGCGGCGGAATCACCGCGCCCATCGGCACCGCCACGGTACTGATCCGGCTGCACGACGGCGATTTCCAATTCGGGTCCGCCAAGCCGGACGGAAGCGACATCCGTTTCGTGGCGGCGGATGACAAGACACCGCTTTCCTACCAGATCGAGGCATTTGACAACACCCTGAACGAGGCGTTTGTCTGGGTCAAAGTCCCCGACTTGAAACCCGGCGGGAAGGCTGAAATCTGGCTCTACTACGGCGACGAGAAGGCGGAGGCCGAGAAACCCGAGGACGCAAAAAAAACCTACGACAAGGACACCGTGCTGGTCTACCACTTCGGCGAGCGCAACGCCGCAGCCGCAGATTCCAGCAGTTCCGGAAACACCGCAGCGAACGCCGGCACACCGGTCGAGGGCTCGGTGATCGGCGGCGGCGTCCGCTTCCTGAGCAAGAACGCCATCGCGATCCCCGGCTCCCCGTCCCTCGCGTGGAGCGACAGCAGCTCGATGACGTTCTCCGCATGGATCAAGCCCATGGATGTGAGCGCAAATGTGGTGCTCTTCAGCCGGCATGAGCAGGGCAACTCGTTCGTGATCGGGATCGACGCCGGGGTGCCATACGCCGAGGTGAAAACCGCCTCCGGCTCCCAGCGCACACCGGGCGGCGCGGCGCTTGCGACCGGCATCTGGCGGCACCTGGCGGTGACTGCCGACGGCACTAAGATCACCCTTTATCTCGATGGCGAATCCTATGGCGCGGCATCTGCGTCGCTGCCCGCGTTGAAAGGCCCCGCGCTGCTCGGCGGCGACGGCCCCGCGGCAGGCGCGGATGGAGCAGCCGCCGCGCCCGATGCCGCTGCGATCACGGGTGGCTTCGTAGGCGAGATGGACGAAGTGGAGATTTCCAGCATCGCGCGCCCGCAGGGTTTTCTGCAGCTCGCCGCATTCGGCGAAGGCACGGGCGACAAGGCGGCGAAGATCGTGACCGCGGGCAATGACGAAACCTCCGGCGGTGGCAGCGAGAATGAACTGACGAAGCACATCTCCCTGATCACGGACATTTCAAAATCGCTGACTCCCGACGGCTGGGCGGTGATTTTTCTCTGCACGCTCCTCGCCGTCGTCGGCTGGTGGGTGACGGTGATGAAGCTTCTCTATCTCAACAAGGTCAAGAAAGGGACGAGCGTTTTCCTAAAGGAATGGGAACATCTCTCCGCCGACCTCAGCGTGCTGGACCATGGCGACGAGGAAAACATCAAGAGCATGGGCGGCAAGGCGACCGCGAAGTCGCAAAAGCTCATGCGCCAGTCGCCGATTTACCACATCTACAAGATCGGGTCGGAGGAAATCCAGCACCGCATCAATAACGCGCAGGAGGGATTCAACGGCCTCTCAGGACGCTCCATGCAGGCGATCCGCGCCACGCTGGATGGCGGGCTGGTGCGCGAAGTCCAGCGGCTGAATTCGAACCTCGTGTTCCTCACCATCGGCATCTCGGGTGGGCCGTATCTCGGGCTGCTCGGCACGGTGATCGGCGTCATGATCACCTTCGCCGTCATCGCAAAATCCGGCGCCGTGGAAGTGAACTCCATCGCGCCCGGCATCGCGGGAGCGCTGCTTGCCACCGTGGCCGGCCTGGCCGTCGCGATCCCGGCGCTCTTCGCCTACAGCTACATCAGTTCGCGCATCAAGGACGCGGTGAACGACATCACGATCTTCATCGACGAATTCGTTGCGAAAATCGCCGAGGCATTTCCATCCACCCACGATTAAGCCATGCAAGCCGACTCCGGAAAATCCTTCGACGACATCAACGTCACGCCAATGGTGGACCTCTACCTCGTGCTCCTGCTGATCTTCATCATCATGACGACGGCAGGCGTGCAGAGCGTGAAAGTCAACCTGCCGAAGGCGGGCGGCCCCGCCAAGAAAAACGACGCGCCGAAAACACAGGCGATCACCGTCAACAACGAGGGGAAACTGTTCCTCAACACAATCCCGGTGACCCTGCCCGACCTGGAGCAAAAGCTGACACAGCTCAAGTCAAAGACCCCGGCATTCCCCGTGGTGGTGCGCGGTGACAGCCAGACGCAATACCAGGGGGTGATGAACGTGCTCGATGTGCTCGGACGTGTCGGCATCACCGAGATAGGGCTGGCCACCAAACCGCAGAAATAACGCGAACCGACGGATGGACGACCAATCACATAGCACGGAGACAGCGGAGCAAGGCCGGGAGAACCAGCCTGCGCCCGCACGGATATCCGCGCCCCGCCCGCCCGCCCGCAAGTCCGCCTATGTTCCGAAAGCTCCGGTCGCGCCGCGCCAGCGCGCACCGATTGATGACGGGGATGATGATGGGTTCTTCAAGCGCAATCTCGCGCCGATCATCATCGGCGTGATCGTCCTGGCCGGTGGCGGATACTTTTTGACCCACATGCCGTCGGGAAAAAGCACACCGGCACAACATGCCCCCGAGCAGATCGTCAGGATCACGCTTCCGCCGCCACCTCCTCCTCCCCCGCCGCCGAAGCTGCAGCCTCCCCCGCCGAAGGATGTGAAGCAGCCGGAGCATGCCCCGGTGGACAAACCGATGGACAAGCCCGCCGAAAAACCCAAGCCCGTGGACAAACCACCGGAAGGGCTCGGCACGAACATCAAGGGCCCGGGGGGGAATGGCGATCTCAGCAGCTCCGGCAACGGGACAATCGGCGGAACTGGAAACGGCCCGAATGGCGGCGGCAGCATGTGGGGCTGGTATGCCGGGCAGGTGCAGGCGCGTGTCGCGGATGCCTTGCGTAAAAATCCGCGCACGAGTTCCGCAACCCTGAACATCCAGGTGAAGGTCTGGACGGATTCCACAGGCCGCATCAGCCGCGCCCAACTCGTCGGCTCGACAGGCGACAAGGCCATGGACGACGCAATCAAGAATGAAGTCCTGACCGGTCTCCGGATGCAGGAAGCTCCCCCTGCAGACATGCCCGTACCGATCACCCTGCGCCTCACCGCGCGACGCCCCCATTAACTGCAGAATACTTTCCAATGAAGATCAGTAAAACAATGTTCCTTGAACCTGCCTTTTCCCGCATGCGGCTTGCATCGCTGCTTGCGTCATCCTTTTGCTTAATGCTCGCCCATCCGGTGCTGGGCGCAGATCCGGCCACCTCTTCCTTTACCCTGGAGTCGATGCAAGCCCCGACACCTGCCCCCGTCGAGTCACCGGCCCGGACACGCGCAACCCACGCGCCAATACCGGGGCCAACGACAACACCCGTAGCCCTTCCCGCCGACTTTGTATCGCCCTCCCCCGCCGAAAGGAGCACGCGTTCAATGGATACGCCTGTCCCGATGGCAACCACCACACCGGTGCCAGTTCCACCCGATTTTCCGCTGCCTACACCCAGCCCCGCAGCGGTCGCCAGGAGCACTCCGGCCCCGAGACACGCTAAAGCGATGCCCACCACGACACCGGCCCCAACCCCTGCGGATTACGAGTTACCCTCCTCCAGCCCCTTCATCCACCCGAAGCCCGCGGAATCCCAGGCTTCCGCCACGCCCATGATGCAGGCCCAGGCCACGCCTGCCAGATCGAAGCCAGCCCAGGTTCCAGCCGCCCCTTCCATGCCCACCCTGCGCAAGGATGCAGCAGTGGCGCTTATCGCCGGGAACATCGACGCGCCGCCTTCATCGGACAGCGCGCTCTTCGCGCCTCCTCCTGTTGCGGAATCCAGGCAGGCGCCTTCGCAAAATGTGACGATCAACCTCATTAATCGTCTCGTTGAACGGGGCATCCTGACGAAGGAAGACTCCTCCGATCTCATCAAACAAGCCGAGCAGGACGCCGTGGTGGCGCGCAAGCAGGCGGTGGAAGATGCTACAGCCGCCGCGCGCGATGCCGTACCCGAACCACCATCCGACGATGCAGTGCGCGTCGCGTATGTGCCCGAGGTGGTAAAGCAGGAGATGCGCGACCAGATCAAGCAGGAGGTCCTTGCGCAGGCCCGCGACGAAAAGTGGGCGGCCCCAAATGCCGTGCCCGAATGGGTCTCGCGCTTCCGCTTCTTCGGGGACATCCGTGTCCGTTATGAGGGGGATTTTTATCCCACGGGTAATGACAACACCGGGGCCTTCCCGAATTTCAATGCGATCAACACCGGAGCTCCATTCGATGTCGCGGGAAGCACCTTCTCCCCGCAGTACAATGTGGACCAGAACCGCAACCGCTTCCGGTTGCGCGCGCGGGGCGGGGCTGATGTGGACCTGGGAGAGGGCTTCACGGCCGGCCTGCGCATTGCCACCGGCGAAAACGATTCCCCTGTCACCGAGAACCAGAGCCTCGGGGCTTCAAACAACGGCCAGGGAGGGAATTTCAGCAAGTACGCCATCTGGCTCGACCGCGCGTTCCTCAAATACCAGATCGGCGGGCTGCCGAACAAGGACCTGAGCATCATGCTGGGCCGGTTTGACAACCCTTTCTTCTCCACGACCGCGATCTGGGCGGATGACCTGGGCTTCGACGGATTCGCCCTGAAAGGCAAATACGACGTAGGCCACGGGGTAACTCCTTTTGTAACTCTCGGCGCCTTCCCGGTATTCAATACCGACTTCAACTTCTCGACCAACAATCCCGCAAAGTTCAAAAGCGAGGACAAGTATCTTTACGCGATCCAGGCGGGCGCGGAGTGGAAGATCAACAACGATTTCACGGCGAAACTTGCCGCGGCGTTATATGATTACCAGAACATCGAGGGCAAGCTGTCCAGCCCCTTCACGCCGCTGACATCCTCGGACCAGGGAGATACCGACGACAGCCGGCCGGCGTTCGCGCAGAATGGCAACACCTACATGGCGATCAGGGACATCGTCCCGACGGCGCAAAACAACTTCGGCACGACCAACCAGTTCCAATACTTCGGGCTTGCCACACCGTTCCGCGAGCTGGCGATCACCGGGAGGCTTGATTACAATCATTACGATCCCTTCCACGTCGCCCTGACGGGTGAGTGGGTGACCAACCTCGCCTTCGACCGCAATTCGATTGCCAACAAGGCGGTCAATAACTTCGGGGCAAACAACGGGGTCTATGCGGGTGGCAACAATGCGTGGATTGTGAACCTGAAGGTCGGCAGCGCCGCGCTGGAGAACCGCTGGGACTGGAACCTCGGGGTCAACTACCGCTATGTCGAATCCGATTCCGTCGTGGATGGTTTCAATGACTCGGATTTTGGTTCACCCCTCACCGGCACCAACCTCAAGGGATACACCGTCTACGGGTCGCTGGCCCTCTCCCCGCGCGTCTGGCTCTTCCTCCGGTACATGAGCGCCAACAGCATCGCGGGCCCGCCTTACCGGAATGACATTTTACAACTGGATGTGAACACCAAATTCTAACCATGAACAGAAATCCACTCATTCTCATTGCATTGATCGCCCTGTCGCCGCTTGCAACGCTTCATGCCGCGGACCAGCCGAATGCCGCCGAGGCCCGGCTGCGCGAGGCGCTGCGCAATACCATGCTGCAATTGCGCGACGCCCAGAACCAGGTTGCCGCGCTCCAGGCGACGCAGGTCGAGAACGAACAGAAAATAAAGATGCTCAACGACCAGGCGGACACGCTGGTCAAGCAAAGCATCGCCGACAAGGAAACGTCCGACAAAACCATCACGGACCTTAAAGCAAAGGTAACCACTCAGGACGCGGAGCTTGCGCGGCTCAAGCTTTCGCTTGAAAAATGGAAGATCGGCTACCAGCAGGCAGCAACCTTTGCAAAGGCAAAGGAGGCGGAACGCGCAAAGCTGGCGTCGCAGGCCATCCTCCTCCAGCGCCGGGCCGACGACCTTGAGACGAAGAACAACGAGCTGTTCAAGATCGGCAGCGAAATCCTCACCCGCTACGAAAAATTCAGCCTCGGAAACGCGCTTGCAGCAAAGGAACCCTTCCTCGGCATCACCCGCGTCAAACTTGAAAGCCAGGTACAAGACTACCAGGACAAACTCCTCAACCAAAAGAAAACGCCATGAAAATAAAACAGTCCGCTCATTCGCACGCCATGCCGGTCATCGGGATGATCTGCTTCTCCTTTCTTACATACGGTATCTTTGTCTATCATAGCATCGGGGCAGACTCCACCGCTGCGGTTTCCCAGCATACTTCCGGCTCCACCGCGGCCATCGTTTCGAAGGCAATCGTAGCCGCGGGGGAAAGCAGTGCCGAGGCCACGCCTCCCTCCGCCGGAGTCACTGTTTCAGCAGGCGACTCAGATTCCACGATTACGGATCCAAACGTGGTCGCGCGCATCGGAAGCACGGATGTGAAACTCGAGGATATGCGCAAGATCATCGCGAGCCTTACCCCGGACGAGCAGGCGGCGGTCAAGGCCGACCCTGTTTTTCTGATGAAGGTGGTCCGCACGATATTGCTGGAGCAGCTTGTCATGAAGGAGATTTCCGCGAAGCAATGGGGGCAGCAGCCGGAAGTGCTCGCACACCTCGAAAGGATCCGCGAAACCACGATTGCAGACATGTACCTGCGATCGGTATCAATGCCGGCCGACGACTTTCCCAGCGACGCCGAGTTGCACAAGGCTTACGAGGCGAACAAGGCGTCCTTCTCCGTACCGCATCAATTCAAGGTATCCCAGATTTTCATCGCCGTTTCGCTGACCGCTGAAAAAGAAATCGCGCAAAGAGCGCAGAATAAACTCAATGCCATCCAAAAAAAACTCCAGGAACCCAATGCTGACTTCGCCGCCATCGCAAAGAGTGACAGCGATGACAACCTGAGCGGGACGCAGGGCGGCGACATGGGATGGCTTGTCGATACGAAAATGCCGGCCAAGATCCGCGCCCAGGCGCTTGCGCTTCCGAGGGGTATCGTATCCGCGCCCGTGAGATTGAACGACGGGTATCATATTCTAAAGGTGATGGACACCAGGGATCTCTCCGTGACTCCGTTTGAACAGGTCAGGGAGTCCCTGACACAACGCCTTCGCACGGAACGCGAGCACGCAAACCGCCTGGTCTATCTCGACAAAATGCTGCAGGCATCCCCTGTCGTGGTCAACGACCAGGCTGTTTTCAATCTGGTAAAAAAGGCGGAAAAGTAACCCATGAAATCCCGCCTTCAGCCTGTATGGGTGGCACTGTCAGTCACTTTGGTGGCAAGCTTTGCGGCGGGCGCGCGTGATCTTCTGCGGCCCGGTGTCTCGCAGGGGTCGGGTCCGGCCGGGACTTCGCAAACCTATGGCGCCACCGGGGCGTCAACTGCCCAGGCGACAGCCAATGCCAGCGATGTACTGGCACGGACAACCCAGGCATTGCAGGCGGTGCAGGCGATGCAGAATGCCGCCCGCAACGCGGCGCTGAAGGCGCAGAACAATCTCGGGGCTGATCCGAATCATCCGGGGCAGCAACTTCCCAATGTGCCGAACGGTCTCGCCGCCGGGGGGCTTGTACCCGATACGGGACTGGCGTCAAACGGAGTGGCCAATCCCACGATCACATGGCAGGGCGCCGGAACGCCTGTCCAGTCCACGAAAAACGGAAATACCACGGTCAGCGTCCCACAAACTTCCCAGCAGGCGATTCTAAACTGGCAGACTTTTAACATTGGCCAGGCCACCACGCTGGACATCGACCAGAGCGCTGGTGGCGCCAATGTCGGCCAGTGGGTTGCTTTCAACAAGATCAACGACCCCACGGGCATTCCATCGCAAATCCTGGGTTCGATCCACGCGCTGGGGCAGGTCTATTTGATCAACCAGAACGGCATCATTTTCGGGGGAGCGTCCCAGGTCAATGTGCATACCCTTGTGGCATCCTCACTGCCGATCAATGACAACCTCATCGGCCTTGGCTTGCTCAACAATGCGGATGAGCAATTCCTCTTCTCGCAAATTCCGATCAATCCAGGGGCGAATGGCACACCAGCATTCACCCCGCCGGCTCCGAATACACCAAGTGGCAGGGATGGCGATGTAGTGGTGCAGCAGGGAGCGAGCATTTCCGCGCCGACGACTGCCGATCACGTGGGTGGTAGAGTCGCGTTGATCGGGCCCAATGTAACCAACGCCGGCACTATCTCCACCCCCGACGGGCAGACGATCCTGGCGGCGGGCAATCAGGTCGCAATGACAGGGCACGCGACCACTGATCCGAGTTTGCGCGGCCTCAACGTTTATGTGGGGGCCGTCGATCAATACAGCGGCAATGCGACTAATTCAGGTCTCATCGATGTTCCACGGGGGAACATTTCGATGACAGGCAAGTCAGTGAACCAGCTTGGCGTGGCCGACAGCACCACATCGGTTTCCTTGAACGGCCGGATCGATCTTCTGGCTGATTATGGTGCGACAAGCAGCGGTGGAGTTCAGAACGTTCAGCCATTTCTTCCGCAGTTCGCCGGCAGCGTAACCTTGGGACAGGGAAGTGTGACCGAGATCACCCCCGAGCTGGATAGCACGGAGCGCGTCGTCGGTTCCCAACTGGCGTTGTCTTCGCTGGTCAATATCCAGGGCCAGACGATCCATCTGGCGCAGGATTCCATCCTCCTTGCACCCGGCGCGAGGACACCCGCGGATGCCAGCCGGCCCGCACTGGGCATCGACGGCCTCGGCTTGAATTCCGGCATCACGCTGAACGCGGGAGTATGGACGCTGGCTTCAACGGGAGCGATCAGCGTTTATAACTTCGTCCATTCCGCCGGCCAGATATATCTCGATGCAGGCGCAATGATCAATGCGGCGGGCACCACCAATGTGAGCGCCCCGGTTTCGGAGAACATCGTGTCGGCGCAATTGCGCGGCGCGGAACTTCAAAACTCGCCATTGCAGCGAAACGGTATCCTTCGCGGGCAGACCGTGCATGTGGATATCCGCCAGACCGGCATATACAACGGAAACGCCTGGGTCGGCACGCCGCTGGCCGATGTGTCGGGCTATGCCAGCCTCGTGGACCACACGGTGGCGGAACTTACGACCGATGGAGGAACGATCTCGCTGACGGCAGGTAACTCGGTGGTTATGCAACGCGGCTCGACCGTGAATGTCTCCGGTGGCTGGATCAATTACCAGGGCGCCATGGTGCAAACCACTAAACTGATTTCCGGCGGGCATATCTACGATATCTCGCAAGCCACACCCGACATTGTTTATCAGGGTATTCTTAATGGCTTTACCGCGGATTATTCAAAATGGGGTATCACGGAGACTTTTGGCACGCCATTGATAGGCGGTCCTTATTTCCAGAAGGGATATATCGAGGGAGGAAATGGCGGCTCCATCCGAATCACGGCGCCTTCCACGGCTCTCGACGGCAATCTGCTCGGCAACACGGTAAGTGGTCCGCGGCAACGGGCGATCGCACCGGCGCTCAGCGTCCTGTCCCTTGTATTCCAGGCGCAGGATCCGGTTCCTCCCGCATTCGTCACAACCTCCCCCACTCCGCCCGACATTATTTTCGAATCCGGCGTCACGCTGGCAGCGGCAGATCCTTTCGCAGTGGATGGCCTGGGAAATCCTTTGCCATTGCGCGCGGACCGCGAGGCGGAGGTCGTGCTGTCCCCCGATCTTACCAGCAAGAATGGCTTTGGTGTGCTCAATATCAACAATAGTGATGGAAATATCACGGTGCCGGCGAACGTTTCGCTGACAACGGCTGTGGGTGGAGCCGTGAGCTTCGCCGCAGCCAACATCAATATCCAGGGCAGGATAACCGCCTCCAGCGGTGCATTGAGCTTCAGCACTTACGATATTTCCCCCTATCTGGCATTGACATCCACGCCACCCGCGGACCCTGCGCGGGGTCAGTTTACATTGGGTGGAGCGGCATCCCTGAGCACAGCCGGCCTTGTAGTTAATGACCTTGCCTCCTCTTCTTCTCCCTACAGCCTTTCGCTGGTTAACAGCACGAATGGCGGATCTGTCTCGATCAACAGCTATAATGTCAGGCTTGCGGGGGGAAGTGCGATTGATGTATCCGGCGGCGTGGCCCTCAGCGAGAACACCAAGGGGGCCGTGGTTACGAGTTTCGGAAAAGGCGGGAGTCTCACGATCAATGCAGGTCAGGACCCCAGCCTCCCCTCGCTCCTCGGTGGCAAGCTCGTGCTGGGTGCAACTCTCAAGGGTTACTCGGGTGGCAAAGGAGGGACGTTGAGCCTGCTTGCGCCATTGATCCAGATAGGAGGCTCCGCCACGACTGCCGATACGTTGCTGCTCTCGCCGGATTTCTTCAATCAAGGCGGTTTCGCCAGTTTCAATTTGAGTGGGATTGGCGCCGCTACGGGACAGGCCTTCCAATATATCCCCGCCATCGATATTGCACCGGGAACAGTGATTGCCCCACAGGTGAAAAGCTATGTTGCCGCCCCGGACCTCACCGGAATAAATGGTGTTGTGCTTACGCCTGTCCTCGCGCCTGAAGGGGTGCGCACAGCGGTCAGTCTCACATTCAAGGCAATAGGAGCGACCGACCAGTTCAATACTATCACCCCTCTCCTGGCGCGCGGCGATTTTGTCATGGGGAAAGGCGCGATCATCCTGACCGATCCCCAGACTGATCCGACGAGGGGAGTTACCATCAGCGGGCAGAGCGTCACCGTGCTGGGATCAATCATCGTGCCGGGCGGCGTGATTTCAATCAAGGGGGCGGCGGACACAAGCATCCTTTTTGCGAATAACGGGGAATCGGTGCCTACTGTCGATCTTGGTCCGCAAAGCATTTTATCCACGGCGGGCAGGATCGTGCTGACGCCCGATCCCACCGGGCAGGGCCTTCGCACAGGCTCTGTGCTGCCGGGAGGCAACATCACGGTCTCCGGAAATATCGTGGCCGAGGCGGGCGCGTTGCTCGACGTATCAGGAGCCACGGGGACGCTCGACCTGCCGCCGGCGGACAGCGGGCAGGACACCCCACTTAACGGGTCTTTCCACGGACGTGTTGCAATATCAACCCGTGTGGATAGCAATGGCGGATCGATCACGCTCGCGGGCGGAACGGAATTGTTCACGGATGCAACGCTGAGGGGTGCGGCGGGCGGGCCTTCCGCCGTGGGAGGAAGCCTCACGCTTTCATCCGGCATCAATGGCACGGGCGGCCAGACCCCGCTGAATCCCAACCTGCTCATCACGCAAAACCAGCCGACAATTTCGGTTCCGTTTTACCCGGCGGGTCAGACGGCGATTGGACACGCGGTGCTGGACATACACGGAAACATTATTTCTGGAATGGGGTATTTTGCGGCTGATAGTTTTAATACCAGCGGGCTCGCTTCGCTTACATTGAAAGACACGGTGCAATTTTCCGGCCCGGTGAATATCTCCGCAGCAAGCAGCCTGACCATTGCCACCGGCGGTGTCATTTTCGCAGATTCAGCGGTAACTCTCAGCGCGCCTTATGTTGCGATGGGAACACCATTCCAGACACCGTTGCAGACGCTGCAACTCCCCGTGAGTGTTTTCCAACTGGGAAGCAGCCCGTTCTATTTTCCACCTACTTTCGGCACGGGCAGCCTGACGGTGAATGCGAATCTGATCGATATCGGCAATCTCTCGCTGCAGAACATCGGCAAAGCAAACTTCAACGCCCTGAACGGAGACATCCGGGGCGGCGGCACGCTGGATGTTGCAGGCGATATTAACATGGCCGCGAGCCAGGTTTATCCGCCCACCGACGTGACATTTACCATAGCGGCTTACGACCACGGAGGCATTGCCGGCACGGTCACGATCCAAGGGTCGGGAGTGCGGCAGCTTCCCTTGTCGGCGGGCGGAGTACTGAACGTCTATGGCTCGATCATCAACCAGGGCGGCGTGCTGCGCGCCCCCCTGGGGACAATCAACCTTGGCTGGGATGGCACCGGCTCTGTTCCGGTGGATTTGATCACGGGTTCCGGGCTGGAGGATACAAACGGCAATCCGGTGGCGACCGCGACGATTGCAACCACCCAGCAAGTCACGCTCTCAAAAGGAAGCGTGACCTCGGTTTCAGCGATCGATCCCACGACGGGCAAGGGAGTTTTGATTCCTTACGGCATTGAACTGAATGGCACGCAATGGATCGATCCCACCGGCACGGATATCACGAAGAGCGGCCCTCCCGGAAAAGTGATCAACATATCCGCGGTCAACGTGGCCGATAACGCGGGAGCCGTGATAGATATTCGTGGTGGTGGCGACCTTTATGCCTATCGCTGGGTCGGCGGGCTCGGCGGGACAACGGACATCCTCGCTTCTTCGTCGGGCTTTGCAATCGTGCCGGGCTATAATTCCAGCTATGCACCCTATGCTCCTTACAATCCAAGTCCGCTCAGCGGCAATTTGAGTGACGACGCAGGGTATGTAAACAGCAGCCTGAAAGCGGGCGACCGGATTTATCTTTCCGGCGGCAACGGACTCGCCGCGGGATTCTACACTTTGCTCCCCGCGCGCTACGCCCTGTTGCCCGGGGGACTTCTGGTTACTCCGCTTAAAAGCCAGGTCGCGCCAGTGGCGGTTACCAATCCGGATGGTTCAACCGTGATGCCGGGTTATCGTGTTGCCACGGGGCAAGGAGGCCAGCCGCTGTACACGGCGTTTGAAGTCGATTCACAGTCAGTGGTGCAATCCCGCGCGGAATACGATAACTTCTATGCCAACAATAATTTTTTACAGGGCGCACTGGCAACCAACGCCGCAGTTCCACGCCTTCCAGTTGACGCAGGACAATTGGTGCTTGCGGCAACACAGGCCATGGCGATTCAGGGCGTGTTTTATTCGAAAGCGCCTGCCGGTGGCCGGGGTGGACTGGTGGATATCAGCAGTCCCGTTGACATCCTGATCAACAGCACCGGCGTCGATAACACTTTCAATGGTCTCGTGCTGAATGCGGCAAATCTCAGTTCCATCGGCGCCGAGAGCCTGTTGATCGGCGGTGTGCGCCATACGGGTGTCGACGGGACTGACGTTACTGTCACAACGAACAATGTGACTGTGAACAACCAGGGGACTCCGCTCGCGGGGTCGGATGTCATTCTCGTCGCAAACGACAATCTCACGCTCGCGCCCGGCGCGGAAGTCACGGCGACCGGGGCTTTGTCAAACGCAGAGACGCTCCAATTCGGCAATTCATCAACACCGGGCAGCGGCAACGGCACGCTTCTGCGGGTGAGCGGTGATGCCGCTGCGCAAATCACGCGCTCCGGAGTCTCGGCTTCCACTTCTCAATTCATGGTCATAGGCGCAGGGGCGCAGATCAAGGGGGCAAGCATCACGCTCGATTCGACGTACGCCACTTCGCTCGACCCGGCGGCCATCCCGGCTGGCCAGACTGTCAATCTCAACAGCGGCCAGATCAGCATCCAGCTCGACAATCCCGGAAGCGTCCCGCAAATCCCGGGGCTGATGCTGTCAGGCCTCGCCCTGCAAACTTTGCAATCCTCGGCGCACGCACTTTCGTTGCTGAGTTATTCCTCGATCGATATCTATGGTACAGGCCAGGTCGGCGGAAATCCCGATGCATCGGGATTGTTCCCCGTCGCAAGCCTGGCACTGCACACGGCTGAAATCCGGGGCTTCAACAACGATGGCGGGACGGTGACTTTTGCCGCGCAGAATATCCTTCTCGATAACATCCCTGCCGGCACGGTGCCCGTGCGGGCGCTGCCATCCACCCCCGCGGCTGGGACAGCGCTGGTATTCAATGCCGGTGTCATCCGGCTTGGAGCCAGCCAGCTCGACCTCGACCAATATTCAATGGAACTCTCGGCCATGGCGGGAAGCCAGCCGTCCAACAGCCAGTTCAATCTGAACCAATACATCGACCAATATGCGCAGGTGACACTGAATGCCTCCGGTGGCGTTCTCGCGCAGGGAACAATCAAATCCCCGAAACAGCAAAGTCTGCAAGGCTCGATCGTGACAGATGTCTTGAACACGCAGGGCGACCTGACGATCTCCACGCCGTTGATTGCCGGAGTAACCGGGGCGCTTCAGACAATCGCAGCCAGCGGCGCCATGAGCGTGACGACCCCGGCTGGCAATCCGTCTGCCACGGTTTCCGGCGGCCTTGGCGCGAGCTTTACCTTGCAGGGGTCCACCGTTGCCGTAAACAGCAGCATCGTGCTCCCGAGCGGAATGCTGACCCTGCACGCAACCGCTGGCGACGTGCAGATCGGAAATATTTCCGCAGGCAGCCTGGACGTAAGCGGCGTTGCGCAGAACTTTTTTGATCTCGTCAAATATACCGACGGCGGCAGGATCAACCTTGTTTCGGATACCGGCAATGTGAACGTGGGTGCCAGCGGTGTGGTAAATGTTTCCGCGCAACAGGGCGGCGGCAACGCGGGCACATTATCCGTCAGCGCCCGGGCCGGCAGTCTCGTTGTCGATCCGAACGCCAGTTTGCTTGGCCATGGCGGCGCCGGCGGCCAAAACGGGATGTTCTCCCTGGACGTGGGAACCATTCCCGGCGGCGCCTTAGGCGCGCTTGCCACGGTCCTTGATGCGGGTGGTTTTACGCACTCCATATCAATCAGGGACCGTAACGATTCGACGCTTGTTGTCGATGGCGTGACAAAGGCTGATTCATTCAATCTTTCGTCCGACAGCGGATCGATCACGGTCACTGGAACAATCGACGCATCTGGTTTGACCGGCGGCACGATCAACCTTGTAGCGCACAATAATCTTATACTCCAGGCGGGAGCCGAGCTGACCGTGGTCGGCGATTATTACAGCGACGCAGGCAAGGGCGGCGCGATTACTCTTGAGGCTGGCGCTGAAACGAATGGAAGCCTGTCCGTTGCAACCAAAAACGGCAGCACCTTCAGTGGAAATGGATACATGGACATCCAGGCTGGCTCCGGAATTGATTTGGGAGTTACCCACCAGCTCACAACCAGCGATCTATTCCTCGGGAACACGACCGACAACCGCACCGATCTTTTCATGGGCACATTGCATTTGCGCGCTCCACGAACGGCTGCTGGCACCGATCTTCAAATTAATCCGATCAATGGAACCATCAGCAATGCTTCGAGCATCGTGGTGGAAGGTTACAAGATATACACTTCGGGCGGTGCTATCACCACGACCATCGAGAATACAATCCTGTCCAACGGAAATACTTTTGCAGGAGCCAAGGGAACTACCACGGCCAACTACACCACGATGCAAAATCGCCTGTTCTCGGGCAATGCCGACAGTATCGCGCTGAAATCCATATCACTCATCGAACCCGGGGCGGAAATCATCAATATGGCCGGTGATCTCACGCTTGCCGCAAATTGGGATCTCTCTACCTATCGCTTCGGGCCGTTGAGCGAAGCTGGCGATCTCACATTGCGCGCCGCCGGCAATCTTGTTTTTAATTTCAAAGCCAGTTTGAGCGACGGCTTTGGGGGGACTTCCTCATTCGGTCTCTGGAACCGGTTGATGCTCGCGGCGGGATCACAATCATGGTCCTACAGGCTGGTCTCGGGCGCGGATTTTTCCGCCGCGAATTTCCGGGCAGTCCAGCCCCTGGCAAATCTTGCCTCAAACAAAGGCTCACTCCTTCTTGGCCAGGGAAGCCCGGCGCTTTCCACCTCATTCGTTGGCATTCGCTCCTCGGTAATTCCGAATTTCTATCAAACGATAAGGACCGGGGTAGGAAGCATCGATATTTATGCGGGACGCGATGTCCAATTGTTGAATCCGATTGCGACTATCTACACTGCGGGCTCACAGGCTGCCGCAATGGCCAATTTTGATCTCCCGAACCTTTCCTACTCAAATTCCGCAGTTGGCACCCCGCAGACGCCCGTCTACCGGGCCCAATATTCCCTGGGAGGCGGAAATATTACCATCTCGGCTCAAAACGACATCGCCAGTTACATCGGGGTAGGCTCCACTCTCAAGGCAAGTTCGTCGAAGGAACTGCCGGATAACTGGCTCTACCGCCAGGGGTGGATTGATCCCACGACCGGGCAGTTCGGCCAGACGCAAAGCGGCGGCAACGTCGCATCCACATCATGGTGGGTCGATTTCAGCAACTTCTTCGACGGTATAGGCGCGCTGGGCGGCGGAAATGTAACCATGACTGCCGGCCACAACATCACCAATGTCGATGCTGCCGTGCCGACCAATGCCCGCATGCCGAAGGGAACACCTGATGCCAGCGCCATGCTGGAACTCGGCGGTGGCGATCTGCTTGTCAACGCAGGCAACAGTATCAGCGGCGGAGTTTACTATGTGGAACGCGGGCAGGGCATCCTCGATGCCGGCGGAAAAATCACCACAAACAGCACGCGGGCCGCTTTGACACAGAATGAAATCAGTTCCGATCAAAACCTCGGTATTACACCCGATCCGACGACATGGTTGCCGACGGCATTGTTCCTTGGCAAGGGAAGTTTTGATATCAGCGCGGGCGGTGATCTGCAACTGGGACCGGTGGTCAATACGTTCCTGCTGCCACAGGGAATCAACAATAGCTTCCTGGAGAAGACTTATTTCTCGACTTACTCAACAAGCGATTTTGTGGACGTCTCGTCGCTTGCCGGGGACGTGACCATCAAGAATGGCGCGGATGGCGGGACAGGTTCGCTGGCCAGCTGGTTTCAGAACGTCGATATTACGTTCCAGAATCCAAATTCCTTCGCGGCAATATCCCAGCCCTGGCTGGGGCTGGTGGAAACGAGTATCCCTTCCTCGACGGCGCTGGCCATCATGCCGCCGGCATTGCGCGCAACGGCATTTTCAGGGGATATCAACCTTGTCGGCACCTTGATATTGTCGCCATCGCCCCGGGGAACGGTTGATCTCGCCGCTGCGGGGTCGATCAACGGCGTCCAGCCAAACGGCTTGAACACCTTCGACCACAATGCGCTGTGGGCCTCCAGTCTCATCAATCTCTCCGATGCGGACCCGAACCGCGTGCCAGGCATCACCACTCCGGCATCGTACCGAGCCCCTTCCACCGATCCAACAGTTTCGTGGACTCTCACCGATGAAAGCATACTGGCGCAACACATCGACATTCTCTTTAACGAATCCGGGTCAACGGAAGGCAACTTTGGTGTGATCCAGACACGGCAGGCGTTGCATGCTCCGGGCGTGCTCCACTTGAATGACCCTGATCCCATTCACCTTTATGCGGGAACCGGTGATATCTCCGGCCTTACATTATTCTCCGGAAAGTTCGCCAGGGTTGTGGCAGGACAGGACATCACGGACGTCGCCCTTTATCTCACGAATGACAATGCGGGGGACGTCAGTGTTGTTTCCGCGGGCCGCGATGTTATTCCTTACGCCCCCGATTCATTGCTGCGCACAACAGCGCAGATGGGAAACAACGAACTGTTCGCGTTCACAAACGGCATCACGCAACCCGCATCGGGAAGCCCGACCGCCGGGGACATCCAGATCAGCGGCCCCGGGACACTTGAGGTGCTTGCCGGCCGCAGTCTTAACCTTGGAATCGGGCCGAATAATGAAGATGGCACGGCAGTGGGCATCACCAGCATCGGCAATGCGGCAAATCCCTACCTGCCTTTTGGCGGGGCGGGAGTCATTGCGGGAGCGGGAATCGGCGATTCATCGGGGCTGGCAAACAGCAGGCTGGATTTCGCAAGCTTCATCGCGCAGTTTCTCAACCCTTCGACCGGCGGCGAGGAAGCAAAGAGATATCTGCCGGACCTCGGGGCAAAGCTTGGTCTTGGGGGAGGCAGTGATACTCAGATATGGGATGCATTCTCGCAATTGACGCCCTCGCAGCAGGATGTCTATGCGCTCGATATTTTCTATCTCGCGCTGCGCGATGCGGGCCGTGACCACAACGACTCATCGAGCCCGGGATTCGGAAACTATACCGCCGGCTATGCAGCCATCGACGCCCTGTTTCCCGGCAAGGCATGGAGCGGGGACATCACGCTCACTTCCCGTGAGATCAAGACACAGAGCGGCGGAGATATCAATATCTTCGCTCCCGGTGGACAACTTACTGTGGGATTGCCGGTCGCCGGCACCCAGGCGGTGGACCAGGGCATCCTCACGGAGGATGGCGGTGACATCTTCATATTCACCCGCAACAATGTCAACGTCGGCACCTCGCGTATCTTCACCCTGCGCGGCGGCGATGAAGTTATCTGGTCTTCCCTTGGAAATATTGCCGCCGGAGCCTCTTCCAAGACCGTGCAATCGGCTCCCCCCACCCGCGTTCTCATCGACCCGCAAAGCGGTAATGTCCAAACCGATCTCGCGGGGCTCGCCACCGGTGGCGGCATCGGTGTTCTGGCCACTGTAGTCGGGGTGCCCGTCGGCAACGTGGATCTGATCGCTCCTTCCGGCACTGTCGATGCCGGCGATGCCGGTATCCGCGCGACTGGCAACCTCAATATTTCCGCGGTCCAGGTCCTGAATGCCGGCAACATCCAGGTGGGCGGAGCCAGTAGCGGCACCCCGGCCGCGCCCTCCGCGCCGAATGTCAGTGGCCTGACAGCCGCTTCAAATACGGCAGCGGCAGGAAACAGCGCCGCCAATGACGTGGCCAGGCAGCAGACCGGCGATCAGAATGGCCAGCAGGACGTGCCTTCCATCATCACGGTCGAGGTGCTCGGGTATGGTGGCGGTGATAACACGGATCAGACCAGGAACGACGATACGCACAAAAAATCGCCGCCCGTTCTGGAAAGCGCAATCCTCCCCGTTAATCCACATCGGGCTGTTGCTTACGACCGGTAAGTAGCTGCGGGAAATAATACGAGATATCAGCAGGCAAGTTATAAGTTAACGGCATCTGGTGATTGCCAGACTGACAATTTGCGAACCTTAGAAAGTATAGGCAGCACCGAGAGTGACGACGTCGCGATCGTATTCCTGGGAGGGACTGTTTGATATGAGTTGGGTCCGCGTGTAGCCCAGTGAAAGGGAAAACCTTGGGCTGACCGCAAACCGCACGCCCGTGGTGATGTTGAAGGTGTCATTCGTGGTTCCTGACGTGGCTGATCCGCCCGCGGTTGAATAATCGTCGTGCTGGTAGAAGAATCCCAGGTAAACGCTCAGTTTCGGGGTGATCCCGTGGGTGATTGTGAGGCCCGCCCTCAGGGCCTTGTCCGTCTGGCCCACGCCGACATTGGAATAATCAAACCCGTACCGCAAATATCCCGTTATATTGGAATAATGCCGGTAGGCGTAGCTGAGGGTTCCCTCCCCATAGGGCGAAGTCGCGGAACCGCCCTGATTCTGGCTCTGAACCTGTGCGCCCACGCGCATGGAGACCGTGAATTTCGGGGAAAATGAATGCTCAAGGCCGCCCAGGAAGGAATTCGTAAGCGAATTGCGCTGCGTCTGGTACAGATATTCCACCATCCCCAGCCGGTATTCGCCGATCACAGTGGTCGTCGGGGTGAGCACGAAACGAAACTGGTTGCCGAATGTATGCGACATGTAATCGTTCGCAACCTTGGCGGCGGAATCCTGGTAGAAAATCCCGAGAAACTGGTAGCTGGTCACGGTCTGGAAACGCCGCGTCCACTGGTACGTGGCGCTCAGCGTGTCCCCTGTGTAGAAATACTGCCCGTTCACCCGGTTTTGCGCGACCAGAAGCGTGAAATCCGGCTCCACCTGGTAGGTCAGATAGCTGTTCAGGGACAGGGTCAGCCGCTCGTTGAGCCTGTGGGCCACATTGAGGGTGAGGCTGGCCAGCTTGTCCAGCTTGGTCCCGGGACGGTCGTAGTAGTAGGTGAGGCCTGCCCCAACGCCGATTGTGAACGCCGTCCTGGAGTTGCCGAGATCGGCAAAGGTGTTGACCTGGATGCCCGTAAATCCACTCTCCTGCCTGTTGGTGTTGCTGGTCTGGGTGTTGTCGTCATACCCTTCGGTCAGGTTGACGGATGTCCTGAACCGGGTCTGGGAAAACTGCCCCTGGCTCACCGGTATGTCGCCGGCGAGAACATTAAGGGACAAAATACCTGCAAAAAGAAGGCCTGATGACAGGGCCGCCTTTTTGTTAATACTCTTTTTCATGGTAGGGAAATTGAATGACAAACCACCGGTCCGGCGATTCATCTCAAACAATCCGCCGCCCAGTCCGATCATAGCCGGAGGAAGCCCATATTTATCATAAATACACCGTTGATCAATATGTTTTTAAAGTAGTAAAATCCACGACAACGGAGGTTTTTCAGTATTTGCTTCTCCTGTGCATTTGCTTTGGAGCAAATGCCGACTCAGGGAGACTGCAGGATTTTGCCCGATGCCCGAAGATATTCCAAGTGAGCTTTGTAGCTCTGGTGAACCTGCTCCCAATTGGGATCCCATTTTACTGCTTCAATGAAATATTTATTCGCTTCGCTATCCTGCCCCAAAGCATCCATGGTCCATCCCTCGATCAAAAGCAGGCGCACATCCTGCGGAAAAATCTCCAGACCTTGCTTGAAGGAATCCGACGCAAGGCGGTAAAATATCGTTTTTAATTCAGGAGCGGTGGCAGCGTCACCAATATTGCGCCTTGCCTCACCCAGATAGTAAAACAAATCGGGATTGCTTTTCTCGTATACGATCCCGGCCTTTGCGGCCTGTACGGCCCCGCCAAAATTTCCATCCCGCAGCGCGACCCTTGCCTTTTCGGCATAGTATTCGCCCGGAAGTTTCGGCCCTCCGAGGACAAGGAGTGCAACACCCAGCGGTGGGAGCATCCATTGGAACGCGCGATTTGTGATGATGGTTGCAGCCCCTGCCTGGAAAGTTTCCAGCCCGGGATTGGCCAGTATGCCGAAGACAAATGCCATGAGGAGTGCGTTGGCGGGAATATGCAGATTAAAATCCACCACGGAATGAACCAGGTATGCGGCGATGGCGCACAGGCAGCCGATGTTCAGCGCGAGTGAACTGCTCCGCCAGTCGAGTGAGAATTGCAGGCGCTTTGTTGCAAGCCAGCGAAATGAATGAAACCCGCTCCAGAGATGGCTTCCCAGAAAGAATAAAAATCCCGCCCCGCCGAGGATGCCAAATTCCGCGAGCAATTCCAGGTAATCGTTATGGACACGCACCGGATCCCTCTGGACATCGGGATGCCGGAATTTCCGCCCGTAATAGAGGTAGGTTCCGCTACCTGTGCCGAAAAGGGGATCCAGCTTTGCTTGATGCAGGGCTGCCTGCCACAGTTGAACGCGCATATTTGGTGTGAAAATTTCGCTTACCCTGTGCCTGACCAACTGGCTCGTAACCAGGACCGGCAGTGTCGCAGACATTAGCAGCAAAAGGATGACCACTATGGCAGTCACACGTGCAAACCGCTCGGGAAATGCAGTTTTCACCACCATCAGACTGAGCGTGCAAAAAACCAAAATGCAGAAAGCGGTGCTTAAATACCCGCCGCGGCTGCCTGTGATCAATACGCCGGCAAATGATGCGAGCGATATGTAAGCGGCCAGGATTTTTGCCCACGGTTTCCATTTGCTCCAGAAGACAAGGCTCATACCCATGATCGCCACCACCTCAAGGTATCCCGCCAGGTGGTTTGGGGAAACATATTGCCCGCTTGCCCTGTCGCCGCTTGGGTATCTGCCGTAGCCAAAGAGCATGAACTCATTTCCCCGGCTGAATTGCACAAGCCCCACGGCAACCTGCCCCAAGGCAATCAGCATTAATACGGCCAGCAATTGCATGCGCTGGTTTGGTTTCACGACATGAAGGGCGGTGAGCAGATAAATCGTGAGGGCGCCGAGAACCATGAAAAAATCCTGCCGCGAAAGATAATCCACCGGGGACAGGTGGCAGCGGGCCAGAATGTATCCAAAAAAAATCGCACTCGAAATGAGGCATAGCGGCCTGGCGGGAACCTTGTTCCCCCGCAGAGAGAAAATCCCCAGAACTGATGCAACGCCGAGAAGCATGTAAGCCGGCAGGCTGTAAATCAAACGGGTGCCACCGGCAAAGCACTCCATGCCTGTGAAGGCCGCTGCAACGAGCGTTAGGTAAAGATAATTCAATGCACTACCCTTGCAGAGTTGGCAGGAGGAAACCCGATTTTTTCCAAGCCGCGTTCGCAGCCAGCCCGGTTCGCAAACTCGCCACGCCTGGAGATCAGAGTGGCACCACAGGCGTGACCGGTATTGAGGTGGTCGGCGGCTTTGGAGTGGCGGTTGGCGATACGGTCGGGCTTGGGCTTGCCATTCCGGTAATCAGGGCACCCTGCTGCCTGGCATTTTGTGAGACGCCGAACGCTTGTGAAATCGCTGCAAGAATCTGGGGGCCTGCCTCGGGTGCGGCTTCCGTGGCGCAGGCCACGATTGTCTCCAGCAAATCGGGATTGGTTGTCTGGATGTATTGGACTACGACAGCCACCATTGCGGCCACCTGCTTGGGATCGGGTGTCCCATTGTCAGGAGTGATCGCGGCGATGCCCGCCTTTATGATTTCACAGGCGCAGGGAGGCTGGTTTTTCACCGCTTCAGCGATGATTTCATCAGCTTGCTTGGGGAATGCCTTTACGAGCTTGATCACCTCCTGGACATAGACGGGACACTTTACGCCTTCCTTTGCGAGTTTCTGGACGACTTTGAGCGGATTGCTATCCTCGGCATACACATTGTTCGCGACCAGCAGGGACAGCGCCAGCATACAGATGATCCTGACGGCAAACATCCTTGCGGAAAATTTTGGTGTCGGAAGCAAGTTGGGAGGGGATGCAGCTTCGAGTTTCATTGAGCAATACTTTACACCTGAAAAACCTCCCGCGTCAATTTGAACAATAAGAACAAGCGGGTGAAGGGAATCGAACCCTCGTGTGCAGCTTGGAAGGCTGCCGTTCTACCATTGAACTACACCCGCGACGCCCCGCCAATATTGATGGTGCGCAGTATGCTGGCAAGCTCTTTTTGAAAACGGAATTCACTGTGAAGCCGCGACCTGCCGCCGCAGGTGATCTCAGAGCTTCAACAGGGGGCGGATGTCTTTCTCCAGCTCTTCTTTTTTCACATAGCCGACATGCCTGCGGACGATACGGCCCTGCTGGTCGATCACAAACGTCATCGGCACTGTGTCGCCGACGCCGAAATTGCTCATCATGCCGGGGTTGGTCATGGCCACGGGGTAGTTCATCTTGAATTTGTCCACAAACGCATTGAGCATTGCCGGCGAGCTCCCGTCCACCGAGACGCCCACCACGGTCAGCCCGTTCTTTTCATATTTCTGGACGAGGTCATGAAAGGTCGGGATTTCGACGATGCACGGGATGCACCATGTCGCCCAGAAGTTCACAATTGTTACCCTGCCGATCAATGCCGAGGAATGGATTTGTTTCCCTTTGTGGCTGGTTACCGACCAGATCATTGGCGTGCCGCCGCTGGAGGCGTCAAGAGGGAGGCTGGTCCAGCTTTGGGAGAAAAATGCGATGAACGCTACGGCAAGCGTCATTAAACGCATAGGAGTAGCGCGAAACGGCCTTGGTTCTATATTTTCCATAACTACCATATAAGCATAAGCGATGCCTGATTTTATAAAAATTATATCGATTTGAGCCGAAATTGCCTATTTTAGCTCAGGATCTATTTTCTGCGTTGCAGTTTATATCCTGTGAGTCTTATGCTGGCACAACCATGCGTATTCTCACCCGCAGCGTAGTAATTCTAGTGCTGCTTTGGCTGGTATTTGTGCTCTTTCACGAAACGCAAGCTGTTCGCAGCGCGGAGAATGTGGATGGCACGAAGGTTATGGTCCTGTTCCTTTGTATCGTTTTTCTGGCCTTGGTGATTGGAGCGATCGTTGCCGTGACCATCGTCCCGGCGATCGGCGAATCCGTCGGCAGCTTTTTCTTCAATCCCGACCAGGAGATTGAAAAAAGCCCTTACGCGGATGCGATGGTAAAAATCGCGCAAGGCGACTACGAGGGGGCCATCGAGGAATACAAAGAAGCGTACAAGGCCAATCCCGAGGACACGCATGCAGTGAGCGAAATCGTGCATCTTTACTGCGACAAACTCGGGGATCCGGATTCGGCTCAGAAATTTCTCGAGGAAGCCCTTGAAAACGAATGGCCACCGGAACAGAGCGCCTTTCTGGGCTCACGCCTCGTTGACGTGTACTGGATTCACAAGCACGACGCGCAAAGCGCCAAGCACGTTTTGCAGCAGATTGCGGAAACGATGCCCGATACCAAGCATGCCGCGAATGCCTACCACCGCCTGCACGAAATTGACCGAGCCCTGGCTGAAGAAGAGGTCAATCTCCACCTTCATTCCAAGCCCGTGGAGGAGCCTCCTCCCGCCAGCGAAGCGGCGGAATAGAGTCCTTATAAATCGTAGGAAACCGGCGTCTCGACCAGCGAGATCATGAGTAGCGAGCGCAACTCGCGCCAGAGGATGGGAATCGCGAAGCAGGCGCCTCCTTTATACGGGACGAGCCGTTCGGGTTTGCCCTGGATTACCACTGGCGTGGAGATCATGAACCCTGCGCCCAACTGTTTGCGGGCATTCCCCGAAAGTGTGTTCGCCACCTCGCCAGCCATGTCGCAGCGGAGTTCGTCGGTGGGTTCGTGCTCGGCGACGAATCCCAGCAATTGGTCGAGCATGGGGCGCGATGCGGTATAGTAAACGCAGCCTTGGAGATCTCCGGAGACGCCGATTATCGCGGTAAAATCGCTGATATCGGACGCTGTCTCCTGGAGATAGGGCGTCTCGGTTTCGGCGGGCACGCCGGTGATGTGGTTGAAATAATGCATGATCGCCTGCAAAAATACAGGGAGCGTTTCCTGGCGGAGGTTGGAGGATGCGATGGTTGTCATGAAAGCATTTCTTCTAGGGCCTGTCCGAGTTCCTCGGGGGTGAATGGTTTGCAGATGAATTGTTCGGCGCCTTTCTTGAGCGCTTCGATTGCCGTGGCGTCGTCCGCAAGGGCGGAGACGATCATGATTTTTGTGTCGGGTTTGATCTTGAGCATTTCCTCGAGCGTCTCAATGCCGCCGAGCTGGGGCATGGTGAGGTCGAGGGTGACCACCTCCGGCAGGAAATCGCGGAACTGCTCGAGGGCCAGCAGGCCGTTTGAAGCGGACCGGACTTCCTCAAAATTTGCAGTCTGTATGGAACGCGTAAGGGCGCGCCTCATGACCATGGAATCATCGACGATGAGTAGTTTCATTAAATACTAAGTGATGGGGACGGTAAGGCCGAATTCGCAATACTGATGCGCGGAAAACTCGATGTGAATTTCACCGTGAAGCTGATCCACGATTTCCTCGCGCACGACGTCAAGACCAACACCCCGGCCGGCATCCTCGCTTACCGATGCGGTGGAAAAGCCCGGCTCGAAGATAAGGGCGTAAAGATCGTTTTCGGTGAGTTCGCGCTGGTCTTCCTCCTTCAGCAAGCCCTCGCGGATTGCGCGGCCGCGGATTTCATTGGCGTCCAGCCCCGCGCCATCGTCGCGGCAGGTGACGCTGAGCTTATCGGTCCCGGGGATCGGGGCGATGACTACCTTCACGCAGCCGCAGGGATCCTTGCCCGCCTTGGTGCGGTCATCCGGCAATTCGATCCCGTGCACGAGCGAATTGCGCACGAGCTGGAAGATGGCGTTTTGCAGCAGGCGGCGATGCCTTGCGGGCAATTCGTTGTAACCCTCCACATGCCATTCGATGCGTGCCTGTTTGCCACGCCTTGCTGTGATCGTGCGGCAGAGATCCTCCACCACTTTTTTCAATTCTTCCGTGGGACTCGCCAGTGGCAGCACGTCGGCGATCGCGTTGCGATCTCCAACCGGGGCTGCTGCATCCCCGGGGCCGAATGAACGGCGCAGACCGGAGATTTTCTCAATCAATGAGGACGCCTCCTTCAGCTGGTTCTGGAAGTTTGCGATCGAAACCAGGACGGTGAGCAGGTCTTCATTGGCAAGGGCGGGATTGCGCCGCAGTTCGTTAAGCTGGTTCTCGATCTGGTGGATGGTTTTCTCGAAGAGGAGAAGGTTGAGCGCGGCGGCCTCGGACTTGAGATTGTGGGCCGTGCGGAATACACGCTGGACCTTGTCGTGCAGCGCTTCGCCGCCGGTTGCGCCGGATTCCATGAAAACGCCATTGATCTTTCCAATCGCATCCTCGGCGTTTTCAATGAAGCGGCGCAGCGGCCCGCTTTCGACCTGGAGGATTTCGAAGAGCAGCTCCAGTTGTTTCTCGCGCAATGCCTCCCCGGCGCGGAGTTGTTCCTCGAGCTTCACGCGCTCGGTCACATCCAGCACGGAGACCATCACGCTTGGCACCGTGCCGTTTGTGATGATGCGCTGGAAGGAGAACTCGACGTGCTTCGGCACGAAACCCCCGTCCGGCGACGGGAAATTCAATTCCACCCGCTTGAGGGGGTTGAACTTCTGGAGTTGCTTGTCGTTCTTGCGGGCGTCGAAAAGGATGTCGAAATAATCCGAGATCGTCTTGTGCCGTTTTTCCGGCAGGAGCGGGCGCACGAGGTTGAGGAAGTTCCGGCGCGCCAGTTCGGTCGTCTGGAAAATCGCCTTCAGTTCCTCGGAAGTTTGCGCGCCGATCGAGCCATCCGGCGCCATGAGGAAGAGGCCCTGCCGCACGTTCGCGAAAATGGCATCGGTCTCGCGCTTCGCCGCATCAAGTTCGCTGGTAATGATATCAAACTGGAGGTTGGCGTTGTTCAACTGGAAGAGCGTGTTTGAAAGCTGGTTGTTGGCATAGTCCAGGTCGGCCTTCGTATTTCCGTGCTGCGTATTCACATGGTGAAGCTCGGTTTTGAGATCCTGGATTTCATTTGCCTGCGCTTCCTGGGCTGCATCGTTTTTCTTCAATCGCCCGACGATATAACAAATGATCATCCCGAAATTCATCACCACCAGCGTGATGATTGCCGCCTGAAATGTGAACGCCTCGCCTTTGGCCAGGGAGATCGCTCCCGTGGAAATAAAATAGTCCAGGGCCACCGCGCCCACGGCTAGGAAAATGATGAGCAGGGTCCAGAAAATGAGGCCCGCATATTTACGCGTAAATGCGGGCTTCGGGTTCTGTTGTAACATCGAGTTCATCTCAATAGTCGCTTCCATAATTTTATTAGCGCGTGTTGCGGTTGTAATTTGATCTTTGCAGTTGAAAGGAAAAAACGGATGCCGTTGAAGTCAGCGCCCACAGTGTGAATGTGGCCAGAAGCAGGAAATACGCAGGGGAAAACATAGAAGTGTCCCTGCTTAAAAAGCATTTAGCGTTCCAACATGGGTAAAACACTGGAAATTTCCGCAACGAAACACGGAAGCTCAAAATACGGTTCGCGCGAACAATCGCGTGAGGCCCGGGTCTAAAGATTCGGAAGGCGTTTCGGGCGCCAGACGGGTTTTGAGAGGGAACCATCGGACGTGTATTCAAAAAGCTCGCTCATGGGCAGGAGCAGTACGCCGGGGAGGCCCTGTGCATTGATGCGGATTCCGAAGTCCATTTTGTCATCGAGGAAATAGAGTTTGCCCTTGCCGAGCATGTTGAATCCGCGTCCTTCCACGAGAAAATCCTTCGTGTCGATGGCACTTTCATTCACGTGAAAGGTGGCGGTGGCCTTGCGGGCGACATCGTAGCCCATGCCTGGCACGATCGTATTCAGGATGGTGGTGAACGGGCCGAGAAACGGAATGGCGAAGATATTGCCGTTTGTGACAACGAGCCGTCCCGAGCCCTGCATGGTGCGGGAATCGTCGCTATGCATGGTAAATGAATAGGCGCCGTTCATCTGCCCCTGGGAGTTGTCGTAATCGAAGTAAAGTTTGGTGAGCTTGGCGAAATCGATATTCTTTGCCTCGATGTTTGCGCTGTTGTCGGGCGAGTTTCGCTCCAGCGAGATTTCGGCGTCGCCCTTTACGCGGCCGGAAAAGAGCGAACCATCAACGCTGGATAATTTCAGGTGACCGTCGGTGAACAGGAGCCGCCCGGAAATGGAGGAGAAGGAAAGATTCTTTTTCAAAAACGTGTAATCCATGCCGCCCGGGGCATCGACGAGGACTTCAAGATTGGTGTTCTTTCCACCGGACAGTTGCACAACGCCGTTGATGGCGACATTGGGCCGCACCTTGAAGCGGTATGGCACTACGTTCCTGACAATGTCGGGATTAATCCACGGGGCGACGTCGGGGGGATTGATGTTGCTCTTGATCCTGTCGAGCCGGATTTCGTGCTTCTTGAAATCGTAGGTGAACGAGCCGGTGCCGACACCGTCGCCGCGCTCGATCTTGAAATTCTGGTAAGTGACAGCGCGATCCTTGATGAGGAGTTTGCACTCGGCCCTGTCCATTTGCGAGCCGCGTAAAACCGCCCGCTTGAGTTGAAGCTGGCCGGTGGTGATGCACTGGTCGAAATCGAACTTCGGGCCGCGCACCGCAAGCTGAACATTGGCGGACTCGATGGAGTCGAACTGGGAGAGGGCCTCGGCTGTTTTCGCCGGAAAGAGCGGGAGGAGCGCCCTGGGGTTCAGGGTGCTTTGAAGATCGGCACGGAAATCGCCGGGCAATTGCTCCGCCTTCACGGCAATCGTGCCGGAACGGTGCGAAAGCAGGACATCGCGCACGTACCACCCCCCGCCATCCCATGAAAAATTCGCGTTGAACCCGTTGAATATGACGGAACGGTACTGGAATTTTTTCAACAAAAGGTGCCCTATGAGCGTGAATGCGGGCTTTCCGTGGCTGTTGAAATCCCCGGAAACCTCAACGACAGGCGGTTCGTAGAACACGCACTCGTCCACCGAGGGCAGGAAATTGAACGCATGCAAAAGGCCGGGCAGATCAAGCGTGGAACGAAGCTGGAAATCGCCAAGGCCGGTTGCAATCTCCCAGCGGCCGCTGGCGTCCAGCGTGCCGAGTTCATCAGTGGCGACACATTTTTTCAGGTTCACCGTGCCATCCTGGCAACTCAGGACGCAATGGATGTTTTTCAGGCGATAATTCTGGTTGGAGACTTGGCCGGCATGGAGGGTGGCTTCCACGAAGATTTTCTCCGGCTCGCGCGCATCGCCGCGAAAGCTGATGTCCAGCTCGGGCGCTGCGGACTCGAATTTCAATGCGAGAATACGCGAAACAAGCTCGAGCGCAGGGTCGCTCTGGCCGGGCTTCGGGGGAGGCGCATTTGGATCCGCGGCGAGGCGAAATGCCTCGGGATAATTCAGACGGCCGGTGACTGTGACGTGGATGCCCAGAACATCGGCGTCCGCCTTGCTGAGGTAGAACTGGTTCGGTGGCAGGAGCACGCGGGCGTTCAGTTTTGAAATTTGAATCCTGGGGCTCGCCGGATCGGAGGGATTCAGCGGCAGGATGAGCTTTGCGTCGCGAAGATCGAGGCCGTTCAAAAACTGCTGGTGGTGGAGCAGGTTCGAGTAATTGATATCAAGCACGATCTGGTTGATTTTCGCCAGCGTGCGGTGGTGGCTCTTGACATCGAAAATCTCCACATCGCGCGCCACGAGACCGTGAAAGGGGTCGAGTGTAAGCCGGCTGATCGATACGGATAGGCCGTGCTTCTCAAACTCGGAATTGACGACCTGGCGCCAGTTTCTCGTAAATCCTTTTCTATTCACGTACCAGCCGCCCCAAAGCAGCGCGACCAGCAGCACCAGCAGTAATAGCCGGATGGTATTTTTAAGAAATCGACGGTTGATCGGCACGCGGGAAACGTAATTTTTTAAACGGCCTCAGGCAAAGTTTTTGATCGCGGAATGATTTTGAGCACGATATTATTGTCAGAGAAGGAGATATGGCATGGGCTTTGCTCATTTAAAAGCTCCGATGATACAAGCCAATTGTCGGGACAGGTTCACCGCCGAGGACTTTGACTTCGTGGTGAAGACACTCGCAAAATCTCCACGCGACTCAGTGGGTTTACAGGAGCTTTTAACGGATTCTGAGATTCGCGACTCCATACTCGACCACGACAGGCTCGTGGACGCGATCCTCTCGGAGCCGAAACAACTGTCTATTTCGCCGCAGTTTTACTTCTACGTTTTGATCAGGCGTGTCTTAAAACAGACAGGGATTACCGACCGCAAGACATGCGATTACATCGCTTCGCTGCTGGAGACATTTTCGCGCACGGCCCGTATGAAATCACCCGTGGACGAGGAAGGCGCGCCGATCCAGTATCTCTCGGACATGCTCATGGCGTTGCGCAACGCGTCGCCCGTGCAGACTTTTCTCATCCGCGCCCATGTGGGGAACTACTCGCTTTTCATCACCGGCATTTTCCGGGAGAGCATCGAGCGGCGCAGTAAGCGGGGCGCGCCGGATTTCTCGTATTACGAGGAGATGGGCCGGATGAATTACAACGTGGTGGCAAATCATTCCGTGGCGCGTTCGTGTGACCTTGTGGATGTATTCAAGGCGCTTTCGGAGCAGTTCCGTGAAATCAGGAAGGCGCTGAACTGCATGTCCGACCGTTTGATCAACATTGACGACGACGCCCACATACCCCTGCTCGGATGAGTGCGACCTTATTCAGTGAGATACAGCGGGTGTTCGAGCAGACCTATGCGCGGGTTGGGATCAATCTCGAGGATTGCCTCATCAGCCGGCAGCGGTGCGGGCAGTTGAGCCGGCTGGCCGGGGCCTCGGCGCGTGAATTGAGCGAACTGGCACGTACATTTCTGCGAACCTCGAACGACCAGCTCTACGTCGGCATTTATTATTCACGCTGGCTCATCGAGCAACTCGAGAAGCACGATCCGCGCAGCGGCATCAGCGATTCGAACATCCACTCGCTCATCGCGTTCGTGGAGGAGATCAACCATGCGTTGCATGCGTCCTTGCAGTTCAAGGCCGGTGTGCGGCAGATTCACAGCGAGGATTTTGCGCGGAACCTGGAGTTGCAGGCGCGTGTGGATACTTATCTCGTGTTGCTGCTGTTTGTGGCGTTCTTCCGCAAGACGCAAAAAATCTCGCGTGCCGACCGGCGCTGGCTGCGCTTTCACATGTTTTCCGCGCTCACGCCGAACGCCTATTCCGATGCAAACCTGCGGGGGCGCTACATGGAAACCACCGAGCTGGCGGCCCAGTACACGCTCTATCTCGACGCGCTGAATGGATTCCGCCGCGTGGAGGAAATCCGGGCCTTCCACGCGCTCGACTACGATGCAAAAAAGAAACATATCCTGGCGCTGATGGATGCGAAGAAGCCAAAGGAATAGTGCAGAGATCACGGACTTCATTTTTTGCGTGGAAATTTCCGGCAAACCGCGGGGTTTCTGTATAAATTGGGGCAATGTCCCTGCGTTCGCTGATCGTTGATTTCAATTCCTACTTTGCCTCGGTGGAGCAGCAGCTTCAGCCGGAGCTGCGGGGAAAGCCTGTCGCGGTGGTGCCAGTGATGGCGGAAAGTACATGTTGCATCGCGGCAAGCTACGAGGCGAAAAAGTTCGGAATAAGGACGGGCACGCGTGTTTCCGATGCCCGGGTCATGTGCCCCAGCGTCACGATCCTGGAGGCGCGCCCGGCGCTCTATGTGCAGTTTCATGCCAGGCTGGTCGAGGCCATAGAATCGTGCATCCATGTGGAAGAGGTATGGTCCATTGACGAAATGCTGTGCGAACTCACGGGCAAACTGAAAGAGCTGGCAAATGCGCGGGAGCTTGCGTTGAAGATCAAAAGCACCATCGCAAAAACCGTGGGTACGGAATTGCGCTGTTCCATCGGCATCGCGCCGAATCCGCTTCTTGCAAAGACCGCGTCGAATATGAAGAAGCCGGACGGCCTGGTGGTGATCGAGCAGAAGGATCTCCCCCATTGCCTGTATCCGCTGGAATTGCGCGACTTCCATGGCGTTGGCCGGAATATGGAGGCGCGCCTGCATTCCCATGGGATCAGGACTGTGGAGGAGTTCTGCGCGGCATCGAAGGATTTGCTCAGGCAGGTATGGGGCGGCATCGGCGGGGAAAGGATGTACAAGTCCCTGCGCGGGGAGACCGTTTACCGGCCGCCCACGAACAAAAGCAGCGTGGGGCATTCGCACGTGCTGCCGCCGGAGGAGCGGAATGATACGGCTGCCTTTGAGGTGCTGAACCGCCTGTTGCAGAAAGCCGCGATGCGTCTGCGCAAAATGAACTGCTGTGCGGGAGGCATGCAGCTTTTCATCAAGCACGTGCGCCACACAAAATGGAGCGATGAATGCACGTTCCTGGAAACGCAGGACACCGTGGAGTTTCTCCGTGTCCTGCGCATGCTATGGGAACGGCGTTCCCGGGCTGGTTCCCCGCCGCTCGCGATCGGGGTCACCCTGTTCCGGCTGGTGGAGGAGCACAACCTAACGCCGTCGCTTTTTGAGAAAGGCACCGTGCGGCGCGATTTGAATGCGCTTGTCGACAGGATCAACGCTGAATACGGGAAAAACGCCGTCTATTTTGCCGGCGCGCATAACGCCCGTAAATCGGCTCCCATGCGCATCGCTTTCAATTACGTGCCGGACGAATCGGATGCGGATTGAAATGGGGGGCGGACAATGTGCCGCAATCCTCCTGTGAAATGATCCCGCTTGACGGCTGTGAAACGGCGGCTTCACATGCTGGGGGCACTTTTGCAGCTTCTTCTTGTTTAAAAATGGATTTTCTTCATCTCTCCATCATTTTTGGCGCCGGGGCGGTTGCCGGTCTCATGAACGCAATCGCGGGAGGGGGGACGATCATCACTTTTCCTGCGCTCGTTTTTGCAGGCATCGATCAAATCCCGGCAAACGCGACGAGCACGGTTGCGCTGTTGCCCAGCGCGCTTGGCTATACTTTCGGTTACCGGAAAAATATCCGGTCCGTGTGGCATTGGATCAAGCTGTTTGCAGTGGTGAGCCTGGCCGGTGGTCTGATCGGCGCCATCCTGCTGGTGCGCACACCCCCGGAGCTTTTTAAGTGGCTGGTGCCCTTTCTCATCCTGCTTGCAACGGTGCTTTTCACGATGCAGAGATTTTTTTCAAAGCTTTTCAGGATGGAAGTCCGCCAGGATCACGGCAGGCACCGCCTGCGCTGGCTGGTGGCCGCGACATTTTTCCAGTTTCTCATTTCCATTTACGGCGGATATTTCGGGGCGGGCATCGGCATCCTCATGCTGGCAACACTCGGCATGCTCGGCGTGGGCGACATCCATGCAATGAACGCCGTGAAGGGCATCCTCGGGTTCCTCATCAATGTCGTCGCGGCTGTTTATTTCATGGCGAGCGGCCTTGTGCGGTGGGAGGCTGCGGCCGTGATGTCGCTTGGTTCGTTGATCGGCGGGTATTCCGGCGCGCATTTCGCGCAGCGCATTCCGCAGCAAACGGTGCGTCATCTGATCACTGGCATCGGGGTGGTGCTGACGCTCTATATGTTCGTGAAACAAATCACGCGGTGATCAGGAATCACACCTCGGCTGCGAGACGTTGCTTCTCTTTTTCCAGCAATTTTCGCTGCATGGCGATCCGGGGCGGTACGATATCCCGGCGTGGTGCGGTGGGCTGGAAATCGAGATGATCCACTCCGAGGCCGCGTAGGACAGCCAGTTCCATGGGCGAACATGCTTCGCGACGGTCGAAACGCATCGGCTCGCGAAGCTGCGCCGCCGGGTTGATCATGAAACGCGCTTCCGGCCGGTGGTTGTGGCTCGAGGTATGAAGCATGTATGGATGCAGCAGAAATACATCGCCGGCTTTGCCGGTCGCCTCGCGAAAATCACGGCACCCGCCAATGAAGTCTTTGATGGGAAATTGATTGGGATCGACCCCCTCGGGATGCGCGGCGAGATATCGGGCGACCGGGGCCACGGAATCGCATGCGAGGAAAGTGCCGCCGCCGCGCGGGTGGATGTCGGAGAAAAGCACCACTACAAGCAGAGCCTGCTCCGGGCTATCAAGGAAGTGCAGGAAAAAATCCCCGTCCTTGTGCCAGCCGGGAGCTTCGGCGGAGGGAGCGATCCAATCTTTGTCCCGTCCCCAGCCGTAATTGGCAATGAAGCCGTTGCCCCAGGTCATGTCGGGTTTGATCCGGTCAACACCGCCGCATAGTTCGCATATCGCGGCGAAAGCGCGCGGTGCAAAGTCACGCACGCTCACCTTTTCGGTCGCAGGCATGTGGATCTTGTCATTTGGCCATGTGCCGCGGTTCTCCGGAGACAAACCATTGCGTGTCCAGCTTTCACAGACCCAGCGATGCGCAACACTGTCCGGCGAAGTATCGAAACAGTTGCTCAAGCGCACAAAGCCGTGTGCGATGAAATGTTCCACCGCGTCGGGATTAAGCGCGGGAGTGGGAGGTTCATTCATGTCCTGGCTGGTAAAATGCGCGTAAAATCCTTCTAACGGGCGGCGTTGTATTTCGGCTCCCCGACCTGTTTACGGATGGCTTCGAAAAGTTTGCCGATAGCGATCTGGTTCGCCTTGTTCGAGAGCCAGCCCGGGAGCGCGCCGCCGCTGTCGGTATAGATGAAATAGGTGGCCCGCGCGAGGTTTCCCGCCGCGGGTTCGATGAGCCAGCTTCCCTCGTTGATTTTCACCCGCAGCACATCCTTCTGCTCGGCGGGGCCGAGATCATTCGCCACCTCCCAGCGGCAGAGGTAAACGGGGCCCGCCGGTGAGGAACGCGTATTGTGCCGCACGCGGATGCTGTAATCGCGATCTGTGCAGAATGGCGGCGAAATCCGCTGGTAGCTGATGATGGAATCGCCCTCGCGCTTGATCACCCTGCACTCGGTAATATACGGCATGAAGCGCGTGTAGGCATCGATGTCATCCAACACGGCGAGCAGGGCGCGGGGGGGCGCCTTAATGTTTCCAATGGCTTTAAATTCCTTGATTGCCGAGCCGCTGTGCGTGCGGCTGTAGATCGAGACATCGTTGCTGTGTGAAATCAGTTTCCAATCGTCGTCCGGGTCGCCGGCGTTGCACAGGCTCGTGCAAAGACAGACGCAAAGGACTGCCGCCATGCGTGGAAACGATTTTGCGGAAACGGGGAGGGAATACACAGTGATCACATTTTCTTCGCGGATTTCACGGGAAATGCAACCAATGTTTTCTGGAAGACCAGGGCGTAACGGCATGTGCGCACGTTTTTCATGCAGATGGCTGGGGAGGGCGTTGATTCTTGTCGATTGATTTTCAACCATGGTGGACACATTTTGGGCAAACTGCTAGAGAGGCTTCGATGTGGCGCAGAATAGTCAACGTGGCGGCGGGAGCCTGCCTGGCGGTGGGAGCGATCCTACAATGGCTGGGCTTGCGCAAACGGCGTGATCCGTGGCGGGCCGCGGCGGGGATCAACCTGCGTGTTGAGTCCGCGAAATTTACGCTCACCGCATTCGGTCTCGGTGGTGGAAAGCATGCGCCTGTCGATTTCGCGGTGAAGTTGCGGGAATTCCTTGCGGGAGAAAAACTGATGTACGTGGCCGTGGAGAACCGGCGTTCCTGCACGAAGGCGGTTCCGCTCCGGTGTGTGGATATCACTCTCGCCGAATACGCGGAGACCGGGGAATTGCTGGAGATCGAGCCGGTGCTTGATCCGAAAAATGCGCCTGAAATCGACGCCGCCGGGCGCGGCAAGGTTCACCGGGCGCTTTTACGCGCAATAAATTCAACACAATTGGTGCCGGTGCTGGAACGTCCTGATGAAATCCTGCGGATCGTTGGAAGTGGCTGCGATGAACGGAACGCAGTAGTTTATGCGAAGCGGTTGCTGCAAGGTGCGTTTCTCGCCTTTGACAGGAATGGGGATCGTTTTGCGCCTCCCGATCCCGCCATTTTCCGTCATCCCGGCACTGGATTGTTGAATTTCACGGTACGTTCTCAAGCGGATGGTTCCACCGATCTTTGGATGCAGGTGCATCACATGCCGGTGGATGGGGCGCCCATGCAGGAACTGCTCGATCGGTTGAGAGCCAGGTTTGGCGTCGTCGGGGAGGTGCGGTTTCCTGCTCCGGGTGAAACCCGGAAAACAAATGGCCCGCGTCTTCGTGGGGAGCGTGATTTGGTGATTGAGACGGGCTCATTCGATTTCACCGGCCTGCTGGAGTTGCGCAAAAAGCTGAACGAAAAATACCGCGGCGTACTTTCGGAAGGAGTGGCAATAGGCGCGTTGCTGGCATGGCGGCTGGCGCATCAATGCGGGTTTGAAGGGATCAATTTCGCAATCGTTGCCGATGTGCCGAAGGGTGTGGCGGACCCGCGCGGCGTGGATTTTGTTGTGATCCGTCCGGGCGAATATTTCCGGGGCGGATCCGAAGACGCGGGGTTCGTCGTTTACGCGAATGAGTTTTCCCGCCGGCTGGCGCTCGTGCGCGCGCGCCAGTCCCGCACGATCCGGACGATGAAAAAAACAGCGTTGCTTCCCGCCGGCATCGCTTTCCTTGGAACAAAGCTGAACGCGGGTGTGCGCGAACGCGTATTTGGCACGTGCGGAATCACCATTCTTAAATCCGCGGAAATCTTCCTTGCGCCGATGGCAAGGGTCGGATTTGAGCGAGGCTTCCTGGCAATTGGCAACATGCGGCTTCCCTCGCAAGACGGCGGTCACGTGGGGGAGGTCTCGATCAAAGGCGAGGCGAATGCAATAGCCGGGTACCTCGACGCACTGCGCAAGGCACTGATCGCCGAATAAAACATCGGGCCTTCCCGCTGTTCTCACGACACCGACTACATCAACTTCGCGCCGATTTCGGCAAGAGGACTGCGTTCGCCCTTGTTCAGGCACACATGCGCGGCGATGCTCTGGCCCTTTAACCGGTTGCGGGTGTAAACGAGGCCGTTGCTGCGGCTGTCCACGTAGGGATTGTCGATCTGGCCGGGATCACCGACCATCACCAGCTTCGAGCCCTTGGACATGCGGGTCACGATTGTTTTTGCTTCGAGCGGTGTGAGCTGCTGCGATTCGTCGAGCACGAAAAAACGCCGTGGAATGGAGCGGCCGCGGATATAGCAGAGCGCTTCGATCTCGACGAGGCCCTGTTCCATGAGCACTTCATACGGCTTCCGGACGACGTTTCCGTTGTTGTTATTGTGCTGCTGGGAATTTGACTGGTCGGGCGTGAATTTCTTTTTTGGTTTCTTCCCCTGCTGCTGGTGCTGGGCGTGGTTGTTGTTGAAACCGGGCGGTGGCATGAGCACTTCGAAAGCGTCGTAGATCGGTTGCAGCCATGGGCGCATTTTTTCCTCAAGGCTGCCGGGCAGAAATCCCAGCGTGTCGCCCATCGCAACCACGGGACGGCTCACCGTGAGGCCGTTATAACTTTTAGCAAAGACCGAGTGCAACCCTGCCGCGACTGCGAGCAGCGTCTTGCCCGTGCCGGCCTGCCCGTAGCATGTTACGAGGGAAATGCCCGGGTCGAGCAGCGCATCGATGAGGCATTGCTGGCCGAGGTTCGCGGGATGCAGATCAATGCCACGCGGGATGTGGAGCGTCTCGGGAACCTGGAGGCGCTTGAATTTCCGATCCATGAAATACCGTGCAGGCATTGTCTTGCGGTCGCCTGCGCGGAATAGTACATATTCATTCAAGGCGAGGCCGGCGGTACGGTCATCGTCGAGCTGGAGTTCGCCCGAGCTGGCGAAGCGTTGCATTTCGTGCGGGTGCACCTCGATGCAGCGGAGATCGTAGCTCTCCACATCCTTTGCCTCGACCTTGTCGTTCAGGTAATCCTCGCATTGCAGCCCCACCGCAAGTGCCTTGAGATGCATGTTGAGATCCTTCGTGACGAGGACCGTCGGGCGGTTGGGATTGGTTTCCTGGATCAGCAACACGGTCGCGATGATGCGGTGATCCACGCGCCCGATATCGGGGAAGAGGTGGTGGAAGCGCGTGACTTCCTTCGAAGATTTGCCGCTTACCGTGGGATCATTGACAGCGATCCGCACCGTGCCGCCGCCTGTGGTGGGTGCTCCCTCGGTGACCGAGACATCCGGTTGCGAGAAAATGCGGCTCAACTCGCGGTGTACCGCGCGGGCATTGGCGCCACGCTCGGATTGCTCGTTCTTGAATTTGTCCAGCTCGCTGAGCACATCCACGGGAATCCAGATGTGATTTTCGTCAAAGCGGTTGATGCACGTGGGATCGTGCAGCAGGACGTTTGTGTCGAGAATGTAATTTTTTCCCGTGAGAAGTGGTTTGCGCGACTGTCGCTGCTTTTTTTTGCCGGCGCGAGGGGTGCCGTCTTCAGCTTCGCCAAAGAGGCTTTGCTGGGGTTGTGATGCGGAGTTTTGCGGGATGTGCTGGAGCGAGTCGAGTTGGTTCATGAAGTGTAAAGACGAAGAAGGAAGACACCGAATGGCCGGCGTGAATTACCGCGAGGACCGGAATGGTAAAAATGAAAAATCACCGGAGATGGATGACGATCACAAGGTAAAGTATTACCACACCAGATTCAAAAGACAATCTGCATCTGCGATTTCTTTGTAAAATTTTTGTGACAAGAAAGCAGGAATGGTAAAGGCTGCGTAACCTGATTGCCGCCACAAACTACAATGAAAAAAATCAAACGCTGCGCATGGTGTCCGGAAGCCGATGCCGAATATATCGCGTATCACGACAAGGAATGGGGCGTGCCGGTGCACGATGACCGGGAGCTTTTTGAAATGGTGATCCTCGAGGGCGCACAGGCCGGGCTGAGTTGGCGGACGATTTTGAAAAGACGCGAGGGATACCGCGAGGCCTTTGATAATTTCGACGCGAAGAAGATTGCGAAGTATGATGCGAAGAAGGTGAAGGCGCTGCTTGCGAATCCCGGCATCATCCGCAACCGGCTCAAGGTGGCGGCGACGATTGAAAACGCAAAGGCGTTTCTTGCAGTGCAGAAGGAATTCGGAAGCTTTGACAAATTCATCTGGCAGTTTGTGGGCGGCAAACCGCTCATCAACCGCCCTGCGAACAGAAGCCAGCTTCCTGCCCGCACAGAAATTTCGGATGCGATGAGTGCCGAATTGAAAAAACGCGGATTCAAATTTGTCGGCTCGACGATTTGCTACGCGTTCATGCAGGCGGTCGGCATGGTGAATGATCACACGACAGATTGTTTTCGTGCCCCCAGGAAATAACGGATGAAAAAGATCACTATTCATACTGATGGCGGCTGCCATGGAAATCCAGGGCCTGGGGCCTGGGCTGCGGTAATGGAACACGAGGGACGGAAGAAGGAAATCAGCGGCGGCGAACCTGTGACGACGAACAATCGCATGGAACTGCAGGCGGCGATCTCGGCATTGGCCGCTCTCAAGGAACCTTGCGAAGTCGAAATGTTTACTGATTCACAATATTTGCGCCAGGGTATCATGACTTGGATAAAGGGCTGGAAGGCCAAAGGCTGGATGCTAAGCACGAAAAAACCGGTGAAGAATGATGATCTCTGGCGGTTGCTCGATGAACTCGCATCAAAACATCGCATCGAGTGGAAATGGCTTAAAGGTCATGCCGGGCATGCGCTCAATGAACGCTGCGACGAACTTGCACAGGAGGCGATGGCGAAGATCAAAAAACAATTTTCGGCAGAGCAGATGAAGACGATGCTTGAGGAATTCAAGGCGACGCGTGGAGGCGGGGATGGGACTGAACTTTTTGAAGCCGCAGCTTCCAGGGTGATTCAGATCTAAAAGGAAAACTCCTGGGTGCGAAAAACTGGCGGTGCTTTCCGCGCGTTTCCGCCCCGGGGTTCCGACCAGTGATTGATCAAGGCTTCCAGTTCGCGCAAATGCTGCTCCTGTTCGCCCAGTGATTTTTCCAGTTCGCCACGGATGCGGGCTTTCATTGCGGGCCGGTCTTTGGAGCGCGCGAAATTCCACGCTTTCTCCTTTTTCGCGCTACGGAGGCTTTTTTGCAGGGCCTTGAGGTCGCGCATGAGTTCCGAGAGGACGGCGCGCATTTGGAATAGGCTCGTGTGGTCGCCCGCCATGTTGGATTGCATGTCGGTGAGGGCGAGGAGCGTTTCGAGCCGGGCGAGATCGCCGGCTTTGTAGGCTTCCTGTACCTCGTGCCAGATGGAGGAAACGGCGGTGCGCTTGTCGGAGCGCAGGTCGGGGTGCAGCCGGCGCACGAGGATACGGTAGATTTCCTTGATGCGCGCCTGTTCGGGTTTGCGCGCTGGGGCGGGCTCATCCCACGGTGAAGAGTGCGATGGGTCGGAAGCGTTTTTTCCGAAGACCTTGCGCTTGAAATTGCGGAACATCTCCTCGTAGGTCTCATCGTCCATTTTTGCGGGATCGATATCCAGCATGGTTTCCAGCAATTCCTCGAACATGAGTTCCATGTCGGTCTCGTCCGGCTCCTCCGGATTACTCCGGCTGGAATTTGAACCGTGATCCGGGCCTGCTTCATAGGGCTCCGGTTCGGGGTTCATATGCCGGCGCATGACGCGTTGATACGCAATGTGTGGCTGCAAACCCGTGACGAAAATTTCCGTTTCGACCTCCTGGGCGAGGTATTCTTTTTCACGAATGAGTTGCTCGAGTTCGCGGGCGCGGGTCATCAATGTGCCGAAAGCGCCAGCCATCCAGCGGTTGAAAGCGGGCACGTCTTCATTTTCAAATCGCATCCACTCCGCGCGCACTTTCTCGATACGCGTCATCACCCGCGTACATGCGGAAGCCGCTTCGCTGCGCAACGATGTCTGGTCCACAAAAATAATTCTGCGATCTCGCGACCTTTTCTGCGAAGTGACACCGGCCTGGCCTTTTTTAGGTTTTTTCGGTTTGGGCATGTGCGGGGTCAATCTACGCGGATGCCGCGTTCTTTCGAGTGATTTTTGACGTTGGTGAATTGCAATCTCGACCCCGTGTATCCTCTCTGTGCATGCTGATGTCACCATGATGCTGGATGTTCAGATTTCTGCAAACGCTTCGCGTAGCGAAATCATCGGCTGGATCGGCGAACGCCTGAAAATCAAAGTGAAAGCGCCTGCGGTGGAAGGAAAGGCGAACGCCGCGTTGCTGCGATTTCTCGCGGAACGGCTGGGTATGCGCGCCAATCAACTGCGGATCGTGCGCGGTGAGACAGCGAAAATGAAAACGATCGATATCGGAGGCGTGGACGAAAACCAGCTTCGCGAATTGCTCGACCGGATTCCGCCGGAAAAGTGACGCCGCGCTGCAGTCCCCCTGCAGCGCGGCGTGTTACCTCCCCCTCGACAGTCTGGATCTCCGGTTATTCCCCGTAGTGGATGCCTTTCCGCGCGGCTTCCGTGCGGATTGTTTCCGAAACATTTTTGTCGAACGAATCGCCTTTGCTCTCCGATTTCCGGCGCTTTGTCTCCGCCTGTATATAAGCGGTGCGTTCCCTGGTGAGATCCTCGATTTGCTTTTGAAGCTGTGCGCGTTCCTTTTTCTTTTTGTCGATGAGGGCCTCCAGCTCCTCTTTGTCCAGCTTTTGCAGTTCGGGAGGCAGGTCTTTTGTCTTGATGTCGTCCAGCTTGACTTTTCCCGCCGCCAGTGAATCGAGTAGTTCGCCGGTGCCCTGGACGCTCTTGCCCGTCTTTGCATTGTAGCTGAGGCGGTCGGCTGTGGCTGGCGCGGAGACGGATTCGGCCAGCGCCTGTTTCATGTGCACTTCCCTTTGAAGGCTCGCATCGCCGTAGGCGATCAGTGTGCCGCCGATCTTCCTGTTCAATTCGGCAAGCTTCGAATCCATCGGCGTTTCGATCACCGCCACATTTCCGTCCTGCGCGATAGCTGCGAAGATTCCCTCCGAAAGCTTCGCGATTTCTTTCCATACAGGAGTCGTGGACGCGATCGTTCCACACTGTACTGTATTGATGATCACATCCTTCTTCGCCGCGTCACTACAGACGTCGGGATATTTCGGACCGTTCTTGTAATCCATGTGCGGCGGCGCATCGCCTACCAGGAAAATGATCTTCAGCACGTCGCGGTCCTTGCTCCAAGGCATTTTATTCACTGCCTCGGCGAGCGCTTCGTTCACGGATTCCGGCTCGTCGCCGCCTCCGGCCGCCTGGAACTCTTGCAAATGCCCGTAGATTGCATCGATGTCATCCGTGAGCTTGAACGATTTCACCACGTAATCGTCCCCGCGGTCGCGGTACCCGATGAGCCCGACTTTTAAATCGGGCGTGGGTTTTGCGCTCACCATCTCGTTGGCGATCGACCAGATTTTCTGCTTGGCCCCCTCGATGAGGCCCCCCATGGAGCCCGTGGTGTCTAGCACGAAGCAGACTTCGATGCGGGGTTTGGGTTCGGCGCCGTTTTCACCCCTGGCCAGCAACGGCGCGAGTGAAACCATCAATAGTGCGGGTAGGATTCGGATTTTCATGCGGACAGATTGGATATGGTTATTCTGTGATCTCGTAGATTGTATCGTCGATTGCGACCGACATGTTGCGACCGAGGGCGAGCCATTGCGCGGCTTCGGAATGTTTCGCGAGCAGATCGAAGTAGGCGTCGGAGTTGAACTGCACCTTCTGCCGCTTGGTGAGACCTTGTGTTTTTCCGTCCACCCACTGGCTGCCGTTCTGGAAAAAGGCGCGTCCGTTCACGAATTTTGTCTGCTGTGTGTATTTATTCACGCGGTCCGCGCCAGACTGTGCCTCGGATAAGCTGGCAGCGGGCGCCGCAGAGACGTAGCCGTTCATCGCCAGGGAACCGCCTGTAGCCATGGTGGATTTGGTTGCCTGGTCGGCATACTTGTAAACGTTCTGGCTCTGGGCATTTCCCACACCGGCCGAGCCGTCTTTTTTCTCGCGGAAGACCTGCCACGCGCCGCGTGCGCTGGAAACAGCCGATTTATCGTCCATCATTTCATGGAGCGATTGCTGCGCCACAGGCACATTGCGCCGCGTTTCATCCTCGATGATGAGATAGGCCGTGTACGGGGTGACGATGCCGTATTGCCGCGCCAGCGCCGTCACCTCGTCGCGGAGTTCGTTGTTCTGGCCGTGCAGGCGGATTTCATCGAGCAGGAAACCGATGCGCCGGGTCGCCCAGAGGCGGGGGATGAAATCGCGCTCGGTGTTTTTGTCATCGAAACGCACCTTGTAGGTGAAGCTTTGCTCCTGTCCCGATGCGCGGCCGGTGAGCTTTGCCTCCACCTCACCTGAACCTGTGTAGCGGCCCGTGAGCACGAGTTGGTCGCCCTTGAAGAGATCGGGCAGGTCGGAGGGGTAAAGCTTGCTCACGTGCACATCGCCGGAAAATTCCAGTTTCACATTCGTGAGGGCGGGTTCTTTGATGCGGGTGAAGAAGTTCGAGAGCTTCACCTCGATGTCCTCCTCGGGCAACACATACTGGCTGAATGCGCGTGTGGATTCCGCGAGCTGATCGAGCAGATGTGTGTTCACATCATTGCCGATGCCGAATGAAAAGATGCGCGCATTGCCCGCTGCCTTGCGCACTCCGGCGAGGATTTCCTCCTGATTTCTCGGGCCCACTGTGGGAAGGCCGTCAGTAAGAAAAATGACGACGAAGGGCCGTTCTTCACCGGCAGGTTTGGACTTCAATGCTGTATTCAGCGCATCTGCGATCGCCGTGCCTCCTATGGCCTTGAGACCGTGGATGAACTCCGTGGCACGCTTGCGATTGGCTTCACTGGCTATGGTGAGCTTGTCAAACAACGGTTCGCTCTCCGTTGAGAAGCGGATGATATCGAAGCGGTCGTCGTCGTTCAGGTTTTCCACGCAGAATTCCAGCGCCTTTTTCGCCTGCTTGATCTTTGCGCCTGCCATTGAGCCTGAGGTATCGAGGACGAAGACGACATCCTTCGGCGCGGGCTTTTTGTCCTTCAGATCCACAGAGGGGGCGGCCAGCAGCAGAAAATAGCCGTCCTCGCTCTCCGCCTTGTAGCTCATCACGTGCAGGCCGACATCCCGTTTTTCGCGGGTGAACACGAGTTGAAAATCAGTGTCAGGCCTATCATTTTTCGCCTCATAGCTCACCATCGCGCGGCTGGCGCCGTCGCGTTTGATCTCCACCTTGTGGCTCGGGGAGTAAATCGAGGCGATCGGCTGGTCGGAACTGAGCCTGACCGACACCGACAGATTCTTGATCGGCTGGGCGGAGAACTTTTCCGTGCCAAGAGGGTATGTGTAAGTCGTTGCGTCCGTGTCGGCTTTGAGTAATTCGCTGTAAACGATCTTCACCTGCTTGCGGCTGCGCGGCTCGATGGGGAAAATCCGTGCCTTGAAGACATCGCGCCCCGCGTATTCCAGCAGCGCCGGGTCGCGCATTTTGCGCACGATATCCTCGTAGATCTTGCGCGCCTTGTCTGCGGGCAGCAGTTCCGCCTCAGTCATCTTGCCGCCGATATCCATGCTGAACTTGTCGATATGCGCATCTTTCGGCACGGGAAAGAGATACGTGCCCTCCAGCATCTGGTCATTCGGGTTGTAAAACTCCTCGTCCACCGTGGTTGTGGCCAGTTGGCCCTCGATTTTCACACTCACCTCGTGACGGCTCACCTCCAGGGGCGCGAAGGGGTAATGGCCCGCGGGCACACGGGTGGGCTCATGGATCACGATAAAGCCGTCCCCGCGCAGCGGTGAGAGCGAGGCGAGAATGCCGAGGGCGAGGGGGAGGAGTGATTTCCAGTTCATGCAGAATTAGACGGTGATGCGGAAAAAATACTCCCCGCGCACCGCGTTTTTCGTGTGTTCCAAAAAAATCAAACGCCCGCGGATCAAGCATTCATGCGGGTTTCCGGACGATTTAAAATATTTTTAAAAAAATTGTTGCCATGCGGCGCGAACTTGATACTTTCACCGTCCCGCTGCGAAAAGCAGAGGGGAGCCCGGCGAATAGCTGAGGCGGTTAACGAAAAAATAATTTAAAGTTTTTGTTGACCGTTTTCGAAAATCCGCTAGATTCATATCCCCGCGAGAAACGGGGCTTCGGTAAAACGAAGTTGTTCTTGAAACTTTTGGGACTTCAAACTCAGTTTTGTCCCGAGCATTAAAACAAGCGGTGGGCAACCAACGTGTCAGCTTTGATGATCGGCGCAGGATTGGGTTTTTTTGTCGCCCGGAAGTTTCCAAGCAACATTGATCTTTGAAAAGTTTGATTCTGGAATTTCGACGGATGAAATTCAGAACGGTTGATAAATGTATCCCGGTTGCAAGATGAACCGGAATACGACGATAATAGCAAAAATTGAATTGTGCGTTATACGTCAAATCTTTGATTAAATATATTTAGGATCGAACAAACCCTGCTTCCAATTTATTGGTTGCAGGTAATTGAAACGGTCAGATTTTGTCGGTGCTATAGCGGCATCGGCGCAAGCTTTTCACGGAGAGTTTGATTCTGGCTCAGAACGAACGCTGGCGGCGTGGATAAGACATGCAAGTCGAACGGGACAGCTTTGGTAGCAATATTAAAGTTGTTCAGTGGCGCAAGGGTGCGTAACACGTGGGCAATCTGCCGAGAAGTGGGGGATAGCTCGCCGAAAGGCGAATTAATACCGCATGTGGATAGCGAAGGATTCTTCGCAACTCCAAAGCCGGGGCAACCTGGCGCTTCTTGATGAGCCCGCGGCCTATCAGCTAGTTGGTAAGGTAACGGCTTACCAAGGCTATGACGGGTAGCTGGTCTGAGAGGACGACCAGTCACACTGGAACTGAGACACGGTCCAGACACCTACGGGTGGCAGCAGTCGAGAATTTTTCTCAATGGGGGAAACCCTGAAGGAGCGACGCCGCGTGGAGGATGAAGGTTTTCGGATTGTAAACTCCTGTCATCCGGGAGCAATGCTTACGGTTTAACTGACTGTAAGTTGATAGTACCGGAAGAGGAAGGGACGGCTAACTCTGTGCCAGCAG
>Ga0268264_10000359_pt1 | contig 68166 bp, 89 predicted proteins | sample KBSSwiS32_FD_190357 | JGI IMG/M metagenome (GOLD analysis project Ga0268264, IMG submission 190357) | Switchgrass rhizosphere microbial communities from Kellogg Biological Station, Michigan, USA - KBS Switchgrass S3-2 (SPAdes) (version 2) | ecosystem: Host-associated > Plants > Roots >... | reverse complement strand
ATCGATCTGCGGGAGCGGACGGTGCGGCTGGATACCTCGAAGAACAAGGAGGGGCGCACGCGGCCGATCATCGAGGAGGGGTTTCTCGCGCTGCTCGAGCGCCGGCGCCGCGCCCGGGTGCTGGGTGCGCCCTACGTCTTCTGGCGGGCGCTCCTCGGGGAAGGCCGGGGCGCGAAGGTCTCGGAGACGTGGTTCCGGGAGCAGTGGAAAGCCGCCGCGATCGCCGCGGGGCTCGAGGACAAGATCCCGCACGATTTTCGTCGCACAGCGTACAGGAATCTCGTGATGGCTGGCGTGGACCTCGCGACGGCCATGGCGCTCACCGGGCACCGGAGCTTGAGTGTCGCGCTCCGGTACAACATCGCGGATCTGGCCCGGCAGCGCGCCGGGCTCGAGCGCCTTGAGGCCCACCGGAAGACGCTAGCCGCCCGCAGTGGCCGTGATGGGACCGGTACATGACCGGGACAGCGACGCCGATGTGCCGGTACTACACGCGAAGGAAATTCGTGAGTTAGCGAATGTTGATGTCACATCCGGAGGGTCTGGGGTAGAACCGTGCGACCCAGAGACGGAAGACAGCTCGGAGGTGCCTGTGCGCTAAATCGCGTACTTGAAGGCCACCGGGCTGTCTCCTGTCGCCCTCAGTCTCCACCCTCGGCCCACCCAGACTGGTACACGACCCGCACAGTTGTACCGGTGACGCCTCCGGAACCGGTACACGCGCGCGATTGCCGCCTCGGTCCTATTGACCCCCAGTCACGAGGACGCGTGTGAGCGTCGCCTCCGCTCCCACGGCGCCCGCCACCGCTCCACCCGCGATCCGCCTCTGCCCGCGGTGCTACAAGCCCTTTACGGGGGGCGCCACGGGCATCGCCACGCACCTGATCGACGAGCACGGTGTGCCCGCGATGGCGGCCCTGGCGGAGGCCCGCGGGCCCGCTGAGACACCGCCCCCACCCTCTCCGCCGGCGGACGCCCCGCCCGCGCCATCCACGACGACGAAGGAGGTTCCCGCCATGGCCAAGCGGAACACGCGCCCCGGGGGCGACCCCGACAAGCCCTGTGGATGGTGTAAGCACCCGAAGACCGCCCATCGGCCCGGGTGTCCGAAGGACACGCCGGCCACCAGGGGGGGCGCTCGCACGACGAAGCCGAAGCCCGCCCCGGCCAAGAAACGAGGTCGCCCGAAGACGACGGGGGTGGCCCGCGTGGCCGCCCCGAACGGCGCCGACCCCATCGCCACCATCCGCGGCGCGCTCGAGCAGCTCGAGGCCGAGCTGGCCAGCGCCCGCATTCTCAAGGCGGCGCTCGCCCAGGCCTTCCCCGCCGAGCGCTGACAGGAGCCCACCCATGACGACGGCCCTCCTCGGCTACCAGGTCCTGTCCCTCACCGACCTGCACGAGTCCAAGCGCAACCCGCGGAAGCACTTCAACGCCGAGGCGCTCGCCGAGCTCGCGGAGAGCATCCGGACGAAGGGCGTGCTGACGCCGCTGCTCGTGCGGCCCAATGCGGCCGGCTACGAGATCGCGGCCGGCCATCGGCGGTACCGCGCCGCCAAGACCGCCGGCGTCGGCGAGGTGCCCGCCATCGTCCGCGAGATGACCGACACGGAGTTCCTCGAGATTTTGACGATCGAGAACCTCCAGCGCGAGGACGTCCACCCGCTCGAAGAGGCGGAAGGCTACCGGCAGCTCCTCGACGCCGGCGGCTACGACGTCGCGCGGATCGCGGAGCGGGTCGGCAAGTCGGTCAAGTACGTCTACGACCGGATGAAGCTCCTCGGGCTCACCAAAGCCGCGCAAGCGCTCTCCTTCGACGGGAAGATCACCGCCGGCCACGCCATACTGCTGGCCCGCCTCACGCCGAAGGACCAGGCGCGGGTCATCGGCACCGCCGAGCGCGGGTACGCGGACGGCGGTCTCTTCACGCGCGAGCAGCTCCTCTGGGATCCGGAGCGGGACACCCGGCTCGTCTCGGTGCTCGCCGGCGAGAAGGATCCCGGGAAGCCCATCAGCGTCCGCGAGCTGCAGGCCTGGATCGACAAGCACGTGCGCTTCCAGGCCGCGGCCGCGGACCCCATGCTCTTCCCGGAGACCGTCGGGGCGGTGACCGCGGCCAAGGAGCAGGCCGAGAAGATCGTCCCGATCACTCACGAGCACTACATCGACCCGGCCGCGCGGGAGGGCCGGACGTTCGGGCCGCGCTCCTGGAAGCGTGCCGACGGCACGGGCAAGCACAAGCGCTGCGAGCATGCGGTGACCGGCGTGGTCGTGATCGGGCCCGGCCGCAGCGAGGCCTTCAAGGTGTGCATCGCCAAGGAGAAGTGCGCCACCCACTGGGGCGCCGAGCAGAAGGAGCGGAAGGCGCGCGCTGCCGGCGCTGCGAAGCAGGGCAAGAGTGGCGAGCAGCGCTGGGAGATCGAGCAGCGCAAGCAACGGGAGCAGCACGCCCGAGATGAGGCCGAGCTGGCGCGGTGGAAGAAGGCGGCGCCGGCGATCCTCGAGGCGCTCGCCGAGCGGGTGAAGAAGGCGCCGGCCAAGGCGACCGGCCTCCTCGCGCAGATCGTCCTCGGCCAGCTCCAGGAGGACCCCTGGAATATGCCGAAGGGCGCCGCCAGCACTACCTCATTCGTGCCGCTCGGGACCACGGCGGAGGACCTGGTCCGCCATGCCGCGTTCAAGGTGCTCCGCGGCGAGTGCTACGAATACCAGGCGCCGCGCGAGTTCCTCAAGCGTGCCAAGGCGTTCGGCGTCGACGTCAAGAAGATCGTGGATGCCGTGGCGCCACCCGTCCAGACGTCTGCAGTCGAGGAGTCGGGCTCGGCGGCGAAGAAGAAGGGCACCACGAAGAAGAAGGCCAAGAAGTGAGTCGGTTCTACGATCCGGATCCGGACGATCTCGCCCTCGAGGACGAAGTCTTCGACCTCGATCCGGAGGACCTGGAGGGCGCGGGCCCGCGCTGCGTCGGGTGCGGGTGCACGGAGGATAACCCGTGCGACGGCGGCTGCATCTGGGCGAGCGAGACGCTCTGCTCCCGGTGCGCCTGATTCCTGATGGGCGACAAGACCGGCATCTCGTGGACCGATGCGACGTGGAATCCCCTCGCGGGCTGTAGTCGCGTGTCCGAGGGCTGCCGCCGCTGCTACGCCGAGCTCGAGGCGCACCGGCTCGGCGAGCGGCTCGGGCAGACGAAGTATCAGGGCCTCACGAAGCTGGTCGGCGGCGAGCCGCGGTGGACGGGCGACGTGCGGCTCTGGGAACCGGCGCTCGACCAGCCGCTCCGGTGGAAGCGGCCGCGGCGGATCTTCGTCAATTCGATGAGTGACCTGTTTCACGAGGCGGTGCCCGACGAGTGGATCGATCAGATCCTCGGCATCATGGCCCTGGCGACACAGCACACCTTTCAAGTCCTCACGAAGCGCCCGCGTCGGATGCTGGACTGGTGGCTCGCGCGCAAACCTGCCGTCTGGTCGGACCCTAAGGCAGATGAGCCCGATCTGTCGAACGTCTGTTGGGGCGTCTCCGTCGAGGACCAGGCAACGGCCGATGCGCGGATTCCGTTGCTACTCAAGACGCCGGCGGCAGTGCGGTGGGTGAGCTATGAGCCGGCCCTCGGCGAAGTGCACTTCGAGCCTTGGCTCCCATATACCGACGCGCTGGCGAAGCTGGCCGGCTATCGGATGGCTCGCGGCGCGATCGCCTGGGGACATCTTTCGCCCTTGTCCTGGATCGTCGTGGGGGGCGAGAGCGGCCCCGGCGCGCGGCCGTTCGATCTGGGGTGGGCGCGCTCAACCGTTGCGCAGTGCCGCGCGGCCGGCGTGCCGGTGTTCGTGAAGCAGCTCGGCGCAGCGCCCTATCAGCGGCAAATCGGCAGCGAATGGGCCGGCGATCTCGGCCGGCAGTTCATCCGCCTCAAGGACCGCAAGGGCGGCGACCTGGCCGAGTGGCCCGAGGATCTGCGGGTCCGGGAGTTCCCGCGGTGACGTCAGCCTTCCAAAAACTTGACCAAAGCATCCCCAGTGACGAATTGCGTAAACCCTCCAGCAAAGGCTGGCATGTGCCCGGGCAAGTCTTGAAACACTTGGTGGACTCTGAGGCGATCCCAAGCTGCATCACCTTCAGTAGCGGAGCCATTTACGATCTTGAACCGATTGAGCCGGGGCATGCTGCCCAGGAGCGTGAGAATGTCCGGATCGACGACACTGCATCCGAGCACCAACAGATCCGTGGCATTCATCAACCACTTCGATGCCGTCTCGCACAACGTGGCGGGGCAGTAAAATCCCGTTTTCCCGTCGACCGGGATGGCGAGCGCTGGATAGACCGCCTGTGTCCCGTCGATCGAGGCCACACTGTAGGAATCAACAACAACAATATCGCCTTCTCTCGGAAGATCCGCCCCGTCCATTACCCGCTCATATACGGTCGGATGCAATGGATGCACCCACGTAACCGACCCATGAAGCTTGATCAGGGCGAAACGGGCATCAGTCTGAACATAGTCGTCGACCTCCTTGAAGGGCCGGCGTCGAACTGGCCACAGCGCCTCCTCCAGGAAGGTGTCGTAGTTCAGCGTCAGGAACAGCACGGTCTGAAACGTTTCCGGAACAACACGGAAGATCTCATCAACGAGACGGTCGAAGGCATTCGAGCCATGGGTGATGTAGTTTTCTTGGACCCTGCCAAGAAGTTCTCGGAGATACAGCGGCACCCCGCGAAAGTTCCGTTTGATATGCGGCTTGGCGTCATCCGCAAGTTTGCGCAGAGCCTGCTCGAGACTGATTCCGGTGGTGGACATGAGAGCGCGAATCTCACCGCTGCACCGCTGAGCGCCGGGGTAACGCCGCAGAATGTCCTTGAAATTTGGCGAGAAGAGGTCCTTGGCGAGCGGAGGCCGATACTCTGGCGTCTGGGTACTGTCCGGCAGGAGGCAGTCGTAGGATGCCCCAGCGCCGATCACGACGACAAGCGTTCCGGACGCCATCAAGCTCCGACAACGTCGTTCAACATTTGCCGGAGTCTACCATGAACATCCTGGCCCTGGATCTCGCGACCACGACCGGCTGGGCCCTCCGAGAGGGCGACCGTGTCGAGAGCGGGGTCCAGGTCTTCGACGTCAAGCGCGGCGAGTCGCCCGGCATGCGCTACATCCGGTTCCGGCGATGGCTCGCCGAGATCGGCACGCGCGCAGAGCTGATTGTCTACGAGCAGACCGTGCCGACCACGACGAAGTTCGCCGGGGCGAGCACGCGGGAGCTCGCCTCGGGCCTCGCGACCCGCGTGCAGGAGTATTGCGCGGAGCGCGGCATTGAGCACACGGCGGTCTACCCGTCGACGCTCAAGAAGTTCACGACCGGGAAGGGCAACGCGAAGAAGCCCGACGTGCTCGCCGCCGTCTGCCGGCGCTGGAAAGCCGTCACCGACGACAACGAGGCCGATGCCGTGGCCCTCCTGCATTACGCGCTTGAGGAGCTAGTGCCCGGCCGGGTAGGGCAGATGGTGCGGTGATCGTGGTCAGGGTGCTCCCACGGAAAGCGCTACGCCAGCAGCGGCTTGAAGCTCAGGACAATCTTTTCCACCTCATCCAACATTGCCTGCAGGCTGTCGGTCAGCGACTCGCCCTCTATGAGGCCGGGCTCGTAGAACTCGACCTGGAGGCGGAATTCAATCTTGGGGGACGGTTCCGCGTCTGGCTCGTCGATATACAGTTCCTTACCTGCGACCAACGGGAACAGCCGATCGGCCGGCTGCACGAAGATCTCGGGCGTGGGGACTTCAATCGGGCCGCCGGCAGCCGAGGGCATCGTGTTCATCAATTGCGACATATGACGTTGGAGGACGGGCCCAACATTGACACCGGCGAACGCAGATCCCGCCGTGATCAACAAGCGGTGCTTGTCAATGTTGTTCAGCTTGTGCAGCCGCCACAGCGTATCGTTCCCGCCCCGATACGGCTTCAACGCATCAATCGCGTGTATCGCATCCGCCCGCATTCCCTTCGTCTGCCGAGGCCGACGCTCTCTGTGCTCCTTGTGGTCGTCGGCAATGGGGAAATAGACGTGCGTGAACGGGCCCGGTCGCCCCTCACCGACGAGGACCAGCTGATACGCCAAGTGATCGAGGGCGCTCCTGAGATTCTGGAGCATGTCGCCGGCAATGGTCGAGACGGTCAGGGGTACCGGGAGCGCTCGAGTGAGGTAGTAGATGAGGCGTCGCGTACTCGGATCGCGCTTTGTTTCTATGACGTACGGCTTGGTATCGTGGAAGGCCTTGATCGCGGCCCCCAGTTCGCGGAGGCGCTCCCTGGCACGCTCAATCTTCAACTGAATCAGGCTGATCCGCTCATCGGCATCCATAGCTCCCCCTCCTTGCAGAAAGCAGAGCAATACCACACCCGGCTATCCGAGAGTCAAGGCCCCTTCCGGCTAGCCCACGTCGGGCCCGAGAATCGTGATGGCTGAGCCGCTGTTCCTCTCGAAGGATCTCCGGCTGCCGATCGAGGTGGCGGGCCAGGTCATCGCGCTCGTCGGCATCCGCAATAGCGGCAAGACGAACAGCGCCGGCGTGATCGCCGAGGAGCTGCTCGACCGCAATCAGCAGGTGGTCTTCATCGACCCGACGGACGGGAGCTGGGGCCTGCGCAGCGGTTACCCGATCTTCATCTTCGGCGGGCCGCACGGCGATATTCCGCTCGCGGAGACGGATGGCAAGGCCATCGCCGAGTTCGTGGTGATGGAGCGCGTGCCGCTGATCCTGTCGTTGCGGCATCTGCGCAAGGCGGGCCAGCGCCGCTTCGTGACCGAGTTCTGCGAGGAGATCTATCACCTCAAGGGCAAGCCCGAGCATCGATCGCCGTTGACGGTGTTCATCGACGAGGCGCCGCTCTTCGTCCCGCAGCGGGTCATGGGCGAGACGGCGCGCGTCGTGGGTGCCGTCGAGGATCTCTGCGCGCGCGGCCGGAACACGGGGTTTGGCGTGGTCCTCGTGACGCAGCGCCCGGCCACGATCAACAAGGACGTCCTGAGCCAGGCCGATACTATCATCGCGCATCGGCTCATCAGCCCCCAGGATCGCAAGGCGCTGGGTGAGTGGCTCGAGGAGAACGCCAGCGCCGCGGAACTGAAGACGATCCTCGGCAGCTTGGCGGGGATGCCCAAGGGGCAGGCGTGGGTGTGGGCGCCGCAGCTCGACATCATGCGCCAGGTCCAGATCCGCAAGCGCCGGACCTTCGATAGCTCGGCGAGCCCCTCGGTCGGAGAGGTGGTGCGCCCGCCGAAGCATCTGCACGAGGTGAACCTCGACTCCCTCAAGGCCAAGCTCGCCGCCAACGTGGAGCGGGCCAAAGCAGAGGACCCGAAGGCGCTGCGGGCCGAGCTCGCCGCGGTCAAGGCCGAGCTGGCGCGGGTGAAGGCGGCGCCGGCCCCTTCAGTGAAGCCGGTGAAGGAGACGCGCGTCGAGGTGCCGATCCTGAAGGACAGCCAGATCGCGACGCTCGTCCGTCACTACGAGCGGATGCTGGCCGAGGCCGATCGGCACGGCAAGGCGATGACGCTGCTGTGGGACCACCAGGCCGAGGAGGCGCGGGCGCTGCTCGCCGCGCTCCAGACGATCATCGGCCAGCCCCCCAAGCTGGCGACGGTGACGCCCATTCGGCCGACGGCCACGATACCACGACCCGCGCGGGTGATCGCCGGTCCGACAGACGAGGCGGTGGGGACGGGCGGCCTGCGCCGTATCCTCGTGGCCCTCGCCCAGCGCCCCGAGGGGCTCACGCTGCCCCAGATCGGCATCCGCGCCGGCCTGTCGAGCCGGAGCGGCACGTTTAGCACGTACATGAGCCGCGGGCGGCAGCGCGGGTGGATTCAGGATGGCGGGCCGGGGGCGGCGTCGACGATCACCGACGCCGGGCTGCAGGCGCTCGGCTCGTATGACCCGCTGCCAACAGGGCAGGCCCTCCTCGACTACTGGCTCCGCGAGCTGGGCACGAGTGGCGCCGCGCGCATCCTGCAGGCGCTCGCCGACGCCTACCCGAATGGCTTGACGCTCGAGCAGCTCGGGGAGCGGGCCGACCTGAATTCGAGGAGCGGCACGTTCTCGACCTACCTGAGCCGGCTCCGCACGCTGCAGCTCATCGAAGGCCGCGGCCAGGTGCGCGCGAGTGCGGAGCTGTTCGCGTGAGCGCACGGTCTGCATCGCTCGACTGATCAGAATCGCCGCAATTCACAGCGAGTGGAGGCGCAGTCAACTGTTCACAGTGAGACGATAAGGCGTCCTCAGTGAGCTTCAGCCCGACGCGCCGGGAGAGGGACGGGACGTCGTGGGGTGAGGTGTGCCTGATGAATGCGATCCCCACCGTCTACAAATCAATTCGCTTCCGCTCCCGCCTCGAGGCGACATGGGCCGCGTTTTTCGATGGCTGTCAGTGGCCGTGGAGCTACGAGCCCATTGATCTTGATTGGTACGTCCCGGATTTCATCTTGCGCTTCCCGCATGCTCCGGTGCTCGTCGAGGTGAAGCCGGCGCTGGTCCTCGGCGACTTGGTCCCGCATACCGAGAAGATCGAACGGTCTGGGTGGGCGCGCGAAGCGCTCCTCGTCGGCGTCGGCGCCCTGCCATCTGCCAACGCGTATCACGAGGGGTTCCCCGTCATTGGGCTGCTAGCTGAGTGCTTCGTCGACGACACACTGCCGACCCTGTGGAACTGGGAGGCGGGACTGTTCTACCGATGTGGCATCTGTGAATCCCTATCCCTGTTCCACGACGTGCAGAGCTTCGCCTGCCGCGTGACCGGATGCCACGAGGGCGGCGGGGGGCAGCAGCCGGCCCGTCCCCCGTTCAACTTCACCACCCTCTGGGGCCGCGCCCAGAACGCCACGCAATACCGGCCCTGATGCCCACGTTGAACGATCTCCTGACCGCGCGCATTCCGCCCCACAACGCGGAGGCCGAGCGCGCCGTGCTGGGCGCGTGCCTCGAGTCCGGGGCCGCCGCCCTCGCGGTGATCGCCACGGCCGGGGGCCTCGAGGGTGACGCGTTTTACTTCGACCGGCATCAGCGCCTGTTCACCGCCATCGGCACCGTGGCGCGCGCGGGCCAGGCCGTCACCCTTGTCACGGTCCAGGCCGCGCTCCGGGCCGCCGACGATCTCGACGCGGTCGGGCTGCCGTGCCTCGCCCAGTGCCTCGAGGAGGCGGGGCTCCTGGCGCATCTGCCGAGCTACGTCGCGCTCGTGCGGGAGGCCGCGGTCAAGCGCGCGGCGATCCGCATGGCGACGGAGGTCATTGCCCGTGCCTATGCGCCCGGTGCCGTGTCCGAGGTCCTCGACGCCGTCCGGGATGGCCTCGGCACGCTGCACGCCACCCAGGACGGACCGGGGCGTGCGCTGGCCCCGCCGGCCGACCCGCAATCGATCCGAGAGGTCCTCGCCACCCTGTGGACGCAGCTCGACACCCCCGAGACGGACTTCGTCCGCTCCCCGATCCCGGAGCTCGACGCCCGCCTCGGCGGGGGCCTGCTCATCGGGGAATACGCCGTGCTCGGAGGACGACCAGGCACGTCGAAAACGGCCCTCGCTGTCCAGTGGGGGGCGCTCGCCGCCCAGGCGGGCCAACCGACCCTGATCATCTCGCGCGAGATGAAGAACGCCGCCCTCGCCCATCGGCTCCTCGCCCAGGAGTGTCACGTCTCGGCCACGGCGCTCCGGCAACACGACCTCGACCCGGAAGAACGCCGGCGCATCGACCGGGCCTGGCCGCGCTTGTCTGCCCTGCCCCTGTGGTTCGATGACCAGGCGACCACGATCCCCGAGATCCGCCGGCAGGTGCGCACCCTGCGACCGCGGTTCCTCGTCGTCGATTACGTCCAGCTCGTCCGGGCCCCCGAGGCGGCGAAACAGCAACGACGCCTCGAGGTGACGGCCGTGTCGGCCGGGCTGAAAGCCATCGCCCACGAGATGGGCTGCTGTAGCGTGCTGGCGCTCTCGTCGCTCCGCCGGCCGCAGACGGAGATCGCCGGACGCGGGAAGACCCGCGGACCGAAACGGACCCCGCCGACCCTCGAGGACCTCAAGGAGTCGGGCGACATCGAGGCCGACGCCGACGTGGTGCTGCTCCTGTGGCAACCCTCGCTCGAGCACTACGACCGGGAGATCGTCTTCGCCAAGCTCCGCCACGGGCAGACGGGCGGCAGCACCGCGCTCGATTGGGATCCGGTCCACGTCCGCTTCTCCCAGCTCGGCGAGGTCCCGCCAGCCGTCCCATCCGCGCTGCCGCTCGACCCCGACGATCCCAGGAATGAGGTGCCCTTCTGATGGCCACGCTCACCAGTCGTGCCCGACCGCGCCCCAAGACGCGCTACCGGCGCGTGTCCGTCCTGATGTGGGATGATCCGCGCTTCCTCGCGCTGTCCGCGCCCCGCCCGAATGGGCAAACCTTGTGGACCTACCTGCTCACCGGACGCCACACGAGCGCGGTGCCGGGCCTCTTCGTCATCGGCGAGAGCGCGCTCGCGGAGGCGCTCGGCTGGCCCCTGCCCGCGCTGCGTAAGTGTCTCCAGGAGATCCTGAACGCTGGCATGGCCCAGATCGATCGGCGGGCCCGGGTCATCTGGCTCCCCAAGGCCCTAGCCCACAACCCGCCGGAATCGCCCAATGTCGTCAAGGCTTGGCGCAAGGCCGTGACGGAAATCCCGGATTGTCCCCTCAAGATTGCCGCCATCGCCGCCATCGAAGCCTATGTCAAAGACTTGGGCGAAGCCTTCGAGAAAGCCTTCCATGAAGACTTCCACGAAGGCTTAGGCAAAGGCATGGGCGAAACAGTACCAGGAGCAGTAACAGGATTCCCCCCTACCCCCCTACCGAAGGCTTCGAAGCCTTCCACGGCACCAGCCACCCCCACGGCCCACGTCTGCACCCACCTGCCGACCTGCCCCGCCCGCGGGATCGCCCTCGATGCCTCCGGCCTCACGGCGTGCACCCGATCGCCCGCCAGCTCGTCGCCGCTGTACACCTGGCCTCCCGATCAGCCTCGAGGCACCTCGGGGTGGACCCCCGGCCTCTACCCCTGGGCGGCCTTTCACCACGACTGTCCCGATCCGCTTGTCCGGGGGAAATGCGTGCGCCTGGACTTTCCCGGCCTCAAGCCCTCATGGCCGCCGTGTCCTGCCCATCGAGGCGATGGGTGACGTCATCGGGCTCCTCGTCCAAGATCCTCGGGGACGCCCAGCTGTGCTGGACGGTCCAGGAAGCGGCGTTGGCGTGTCGGCGTGCCCCGAAGACCATCCGCAACTTGATCTACCTGCACAACCTGCCCGTCCGTCGTGATGGCCGACAGCCGGTTCGGGGCAAGGCGTGGCGTCGACGCATCTTGCTCCTGCCCCCGACCACGGTCGATGTGCTGCGGCGCCTCACCCGGGGCGGGTAGCGTCCCAGTTACGTGGCCCGCTACATGGCCCGGAGATGTATCACGTGGCCCGCTACATGGCCCGGAACCCCCCGAAACAGGCCCGCAAACCGTGAAACACTCGCGCCATGTGCTCTACTCGCCTGTCTCCCGCTCAGGTCGCGTTGCCAGGTAGGCGAGCGACGCAAGCATGCGGAAACACAGGCTCATATCCGGGCGATGTCCGGGTCAGCTCTGGGCGATGTCCGTGTCGAGAATGCTCCCAAGCGAGGGACTCGGCGCGTGGCACACAGGGTGGCGCGTGGCACACGGGGACGGGCACTCGCGGAGTCTCGACAAGAATCCGCTGGCGAACGGAGTCAATGATGGCAATAGTTTACACGGTGGTGTGCGGCAGTTGTACGGGTGACCAGGTCGGCATGATCGGCCGGATCTGCGCGTGGTGTCAGGGCTGGGTACCCCTCGGGGCGCTGCACGGCTGCCGGAGGGCGGCGTGATCGCGCGGCGCAGTCGGGTCTTGCTGCGTGCATGGCTCGACACGTTGGGCGCCAACACGCGGCAGGCGTACCTCGCGCTGCTTCGCGCCTCGCCAGCGTCGGAGGGGGGTGGGGGGTCGAATATTCGCGATGGGGCCCCCCGACGGCCGGCCCTTGGCCTCTCGCCCCTGGACCCGACCCATGCCCAGTGAATCGGCCCAGCAAGCGCGTCTCACGCTGCTCGGCCGCACCATGCTCGAGCAGGCCGGCTTCACGGACGCGGATGCGCGCAAGGTCCGGACCCGCCTGGTGGAGGGCCTGGACGCGGTGAAGGTCAAGGTCTTCCTGCGGCCCGGGTTGTCGCTGCAGGTGGGGAAGACGCCGGCGGCGGGCGCGGCCGAGCAGGTCGTCTCCGACGAGATCATCGCGGACGTGCCGCGGGTGGACTACGGCGAGCGTCGGCAGGCGGCGGTCGAGCTGGCGAAGCTGCTGGACTGGTACCCGAACAAGCTCGAGCACGAGGTGCACGGCAGCGTGAGCTTCAACCTGCTCGGGTTGGACGGAGACAGCGTGTGAGCGACCCGGCGGGCGCCACGAAATCGCCACGAGCCGGGCCGGAGACGGGCCACGGTGACGCGCGGACGGGGGGAGGGGCTATCCGAACACGTTCCCGGGCCTCCGCGGCGATCCTGGGGGGTGGGGGGTCCCGGGGCACTGACGTTGGCGCCCGACCGATCTTCTCGGAAAATTGCGAACCCGGACCGGGAAATTCCGGGACGCCATGAGCCCCGTCGACCCGTCGCGCGTGCGGGGGATGCCCACGGCCCCGCACCTGGGGGACCGCGCCCGGCTCGAGCGGGCGCTCGGGATCGCGGCGTTCCGGTGGAACGCGGCGAGCGATGCGCTGACCGGGCAGGCGACGGCGCGCCGGACGCGGGCCTATGCGCGAGCCGAGCGGGCGTTCACGCGCGCGCTGGCGACGGTTCGCATCGCGCGGCGGCGCCGGTGAACGCCATCCTCCCCGAGCGCCCGGCGTATCTCGCGCGGCTCGACGAGGTCGACGTCGACGCCGCGCTGCGCGCCGAGCTCGCGGAGCGGCGGGTCCCGCTCGGGCTGTTCCGGGCGCGCGCCGCCTATCTCGCCGCCCGCTTCGCGATCGACCCCGACACGGCGATCGCCCGCCTCTATCGCCAGGTGATCACGGCGCCGCCGGGCCCGGTGTACCTGATGCCGCCGTCGGTCGAGCGGGCGCTGGCGGCGCCGCAGAAGATCGTGGCGCTCTTCGGGCCCGCGCGGACGGGCAAGACCCGCGGCGTCTGCATGTACGTCTACGAGCACTGTCGCAAGTACGCCGCGAAATATCCGGGCGACACGATCCGCTGGCTCTTCGTGCGCGATACCTACGAGAGCATCCGGGGGACGACGCTCAAGAGCTGGCTCGACCTCTTTCCGCCGCCGGCATACGGCCGCTGGAACGAGCAGCAGAAGACCTACACCGTCCGGCTGCCGAAGGGCCAGCGCGCCGAGGTGGTCTACGCGGGCCTCGACGATGCCAAGGACGTCGCGCGCCTGCAGTCGCTCGACTTGACGGGATTCGTGATCGAGGAGCCGGCGGGGGGCCTCGACGACGCGGGGAATATCCAGCCGGGCGTGCCGGAGTCGAGCTACCGCGGGCTCATTCCGCGCCTGTCGCATCCGCCGGCGATGGTCCTCGAGCGGGTCCGCGGGATCGTGCTCGGCAACCCGGGCTCGACGGCGCACTGGACGTTCCGCACGTTCCGGCCGGACCTCCCGCAGCCGCATGGCGAGACGCTGTGCGTGCACGTGCCGGAGGAGGAGTCGCCCGTCCCGGCCGAGTACTACGAGGGCCTCACGCGGGATCTCGGCGAGAACTCGCCCGAGGAGCTGCGCTATCGGCGCGGGGCGTGGCTCGCGGCGCTCACGGGGGGCCTGCACTGGGAACTGTTCCAGTGGGTCCCGCGCGCGCACGCTCAGGCGCTGCGACTCACGATGGGCGCCACGTGCGATGCCGCGGCCGGCGGGAAGGGCGGCGCGGGCGACCGGAGCGCGATCGTCGTCGCGGGCTTCACCCAGGACGGCACGGCCTACGTGTTCGACATCATCGCGGGCCGATTCGCCGAGGCGGATCTCCTCGCGCGGATCTTCGCCGTCCACCAGATCCACCAGCTCCAGGCGTTCGGCTTCGAATCGGTGGCGTTCTCGTCGTGGCTCGCTTACATGCTCGAGCAGGAGCGGACCATCCGCGCCGCCCGGGGTGAGGCGGCGCCCCGGATCAACGCGATCGCCCTGCCCCGCAATAGCAAGATCGCCAAAGATACCCGGATCCAGGGCTCGCTCGGTGTGCGGCTCGGCAGTGACCCGCCGCGCCTCTACCTCGTCGACGGGTGCGGCGGGACGGAGGTCCTGCGCGAGGAGCTGGCCGTCTTCGGCCAGGCGAAGGGCCACGACGACGTCCTCGACGCGCTCTCCGATCTCGACCAGATCGCGCGCATGCCGGACACCTCGGGCATGCCCGTGGGCGTGGGGGTGGGTGAGGGATGGCGCACCGACATATGACCCTCACCCCGAACGAATACCTCGACGCACGCGAGCACGCCTGGCTGGACGAGGAGCTGCTCGGCCGCGTGAAGTACGACCCCGCGCAGAAGCTGGTCACGGTCGCCCCGTCAGCGCGCGGCATTCTCGAGCATTTTGGGGCTCGGCGATCGGCGCATGGCCAGTAACAACGGCACGACCGCGCCGCCGGAGCCCGCCAACGCGAGCGCCTTCGTCGAGCTGGGCTCGACGGGGCTCAAGCGCTTCGGGGGCTACGTCAACGAGGAATTCCTCAGGGTCCTGCAGGGGCGGAAAGCCGCCGAAACGTTCCGCGAGATGCGCGAGAACGACGCCATCATCAACGCGATGCTCTTCGCGATCGAGCATCTCGCCCGGCAAGTGGGCTGGCGCGTGGACGCGGCCAGTCAGGACCTCGAGGACCTGGCCACCCGGGACTTTGTCAACACGTGCCTCGACGACATGTCGACGACGTGGGCCGACTTCATCGCCGAGATCCTCAGCTTCCTCGCGTACGGCTGGCACTGGGGCGAGATCGTCTATAAGCGGCGCCTCGGCGAGCAGAACGATCCCAGCCAGAAGAGTCGATACACGGATGGCCTGATCGGGTGGCGGAAGATCGCGACGCGTGCGCAGGACTCACTGTTGCATTGGGTGTTCGACGACGAGGGCGGGACGCAGGCGATGGTCCAGCAGGCGCCGCCGCGGTACCAGATGGTCACGATCCCGATGGACAAGTCGCTGCTGTTCCGGCCGACGACGTGGAAGAACAATCCGGAAGGCCGGAGCTTGCTCAGGGGCGCGTACCGGAGCTGGTGGCTCTTGAAGCGCATGCAGGAGTACGAGGCGATCGGCCTCGAGCGCGACCTCGCGGGCTACCCGGTGGCGCAGATGCTCGCGGACCAGGCGGGGAAGCCCCTGGGGCCCGATATCTGGGCGGACACGCCCGCGGCGCGCGCGCAGAAGCAAGGGATCGAGACGTTCATCCGCTCCGTCCGGCGCGACGAGCAGGAAGGCGCCGTTATTCCCCACTGGATGGAGTTCAAGCTGCTCTCCACGGGGAGCCGCCGTGCGTACGACACGGGCGGCATCATCGTGCGCTACGAGCAGCGGATCGCGATGACGGTGCTGGCCGACTTCATCCTCGTGGGCCACGAGGGCACGGGGAGCTTTGCCCTGTCGGAGAACAAGTCGCGCCTCTTCAGCCTCGCGCTCATGAGCTTCCTCGACGGGATCGCGGAGATCTTCAACCGCCACGCGATCCCGCGGTTGCTCGCGCTGAACGGCTGGCAGGGGCGCAAGCTGCCGAAGCTCGCGCACGGCAGCGTGGACATCCCGGACTTAGCCGCGCTCGGGGACTTCATTTCCAAGGTCGCCGGTGCCGGCATGGTCTTGTTCCCCGAGCCCGAGCTCGAAGCGGCGCTGTTGTCCGCGGCGAAATTGCCGACGCGCGACCTGGGCGAGGTGGCGAAGCGCGATGGGCCCGCGGCGGAGCTGGCCGCGCTCAGTGATCCCCAGTGGGCGGGCAGTGGGGTCCGGAAACAAGGCGGGTGGCGCTACGACCCGGACCGACGGCTCTTCGTGTCCGCGGTGGCGGAGCTGCGCGACGCGGTCAAGGGGCTCGGGGGGAACGGACACGCGAGGACGACATGATCAACGAGCACGAGCTGCCCTCCCCCGATGCCGGCTTCGAAGGGTTCGCCCCCGAGCTGGCGATCCAGCCCGGCAATCCCGAGGCGCAAAAGTACGGGCGCATCTGGCAGCATCCCGAGTACCGGAAGATTGCCCCCGGCGAGCAGCTCGCTCAGGTCTTCCTCGCGCAGGCGCGGCCGAAGCCCGGCGCCTCGGTGATCGACTTCGGGTGCGGCACCGGCCGCGGCGCGCTGATGCTCGCCGTGCTCGGCCAGATGAACGTGACGATGGTCGACTTCGTCCGCAACTCCCTCGACGAGGAGATCCGCGCGATGCTCGAGACCCAGGCGCATGCGCTCCGCTTCGTCAAGGCGGATCTGGAACAGCCGCTGCCCGTCGCGGCGGAGTACGGCTTCTGCACGGACGTGATGGAGCATATCCCGCCGGCGAAGGTCGACGCCGTGCTGAACAACCTCCTCCGCGCGGCGCAGCACGTCTTCTTCTCGATCTCCACCGTCGACGATGCGTGTGGCGCGCTGATCGGCGAGCCGCTGCATCTGAGCGTGCACCCGTATCCGTGGTGGCTCGCGCAGTTCGCCGCGCGCGACTGTGTCGTCCACTGGTCGCAGGAGATCCCGGGGGCCGCGCTCTTCTACGTCACGGCCTGGCAGGATGGCCCGGCGCTCGTCGCTGCCGGCGCGCTGAACATCGGCGAGGACCAGGTGCGGACCAATGTCCGCCACAACACGGCACAGGGCTGGGCCCAGGTCACGCCGCACGAGACGAACGACCTCGAGGTGATGATCCTCGGCGGCGGGCCCTCCATCGCCGCGTTCGAAGAGGAGATTCGCGCGCAGAAAGCCGCGGGCGGCAAGGTGGTCACGTTGAACGGCGCGTACAAATGGGCGCTCGACCGCGACCTCGGTCCCGTGACCCAGATCATGGTGGACGCGCGGCCGTTCAACGCGCGGTTCGTCCAGCCGATCGAGGACCGGAACCTCTACCTGATCGCGTCGCAGTGCGATCCCGCCGTGCTCGCGGGCCTGCCGAAACATCGGACGCTGCTCTGGCACACGTCGACGGAGCTGATCAAGGCGATCTTGACCGAGGCCTATCCGGGCGGGTGGTGGAGCATCCCGGGCGGCTCGACGGTGCTGCTGCGGGCGATTCCGCTCCTGCGGATGCTCGGCTTCCGGAAGTTCCATCTCTACGGCTGTGATAGCTGCCTCGGCGACGAGGAACGGCACCACGCCTATACGCAGACGGAGAACGATGGCGCGCTCGTGATGAACGTGACCCTCGGCGGGCGCATGTTCGCGTGCCATCCATGGATGGCGAGCCAGGCGACGGAGTTCCTGGACCTCGTGAAGTTTCTGGGCGAGGAGATCGAGATCGAGATTCATGGCGACGGCCTGCTCGCGTGGACGCTCGAGCACGCGGCGCAGCTCCAGGTGGACACGGAGACGGCCTTGCCATGATCGAAGCGCGCGTCCCCGGCCACGACTACGCGCGCGGCCGGGTCCCGGCGACGGGCCAGCCGCACGCGTTCACGGCGCGCGAGGGATACGTCGGGTGCGTGTGGTGCGGGGAAGCAGACGTGCATCAGTGGCATGGGCGCGAGGCGGGTGACGAGAGTAGTCCCACAACGAAGGAGGGCTAACACCATGGCAGTCGGGACCTGGAAGATCTATGCGAAGGCGAAGAAGTACCTGGGCGCGGGGACGATCACCTTGGGCGCCGGAGTGTTCAAAATGTCGTTGCACACGACCGCGGCCAGTGCTGCGATCAACGTGCTGTCGACGCGCTCGACGTTTGCGTCGATCGGCTCGGAAATCTCCGCGCGCGGTGGGTACGTCGCGGGCGGGCGGAACATTCCTCCTGCGACCGGGCAGTGGACCGTGGGCGCCTCGGCCAAGCAGTACAAGTTCACGTTCACGACCGCCGGCCTGGTCTTCACGGCCTCCGGCTCGTCGCTCATCAATATCCGGTATGCCCTCATCCGCAACTCGACGGGCGCCGGCGCGGGGAAGGTGCTGTGCTACTGCTCGCTGTCGAGCGCGCAGTTCACGATCACGAGCCCCAACACGCTGACGATCCTGCCCGCGGCGACGGGCGTCTTCACGCTGGCATAGCCCGGCGGGCCGGTTGGCCGCCATCTTTCTCCAGGGCGCCGGAGGTCAAGGCTCCGGCGTCGGCTCCCTGGCGGTGCCGTTCCCTGTAGACGTCACGCCGGGGAGCCTTCTCGTCGTCGGCTGCGCGGCGGCGACGACGGACCTCCTTGCCGCGCAGACCACGGACAGCCTCGGGAGCGCATATGCCCAGGCCGTCGCGCTGACGGGCGGCTTCGAGACCGGGGCGGGGTGGGGCGTCGCGCCGCTCGCGCTCCACTATGCGCGCGCGACCGTCGGCGGCCCGTGCACGGTGACGCTGGACGTGGGGGCCACGGAGGATCTGGCGCTGGCCATCGCCGAGTTCGCGCCGGCCAATGAGGCGGATCTCCTGATGCCGTTCGCGCCCGACTATCTCCTCGAGCAGCCGGACGGGGAGAGCGTGGAGGTCTATCTCGACCTGCTCGCCGTGTCCGGGCTGCTCGTCGGCGTCGGCAGCGGATTCCCCTACCTGCGCGACGTCCCCTATGGTGGCGACTTCTCCCTCCACCCGCCGAGCCATCTCGTTTATGCGTGGGGGCACGCGGCGCCGTTCGCGTTCGCGATGGCTTACCAGCATGCCGAAGGGCCGGGCCTCAAGGCCCTGGCCTGGACGCTCACCAATCCGGGCTCGCCCGCCGTCGCGGAGGCCTACATGGTGGTGTGCGGCTTCCAGTCGATCGGACGTGATCCGGTGTTTCCCGACTACCGGCGGTTTCCGAAGCGGCCCGTAGGCTAGGGCTAGGAGGAGGCGCCATATGCTGCTGCTGACCAGCACCTCGGACAAGCTGCGGCTCGTCACCGACGCCGCGTGCGTGGTCGACGTCCACGCCTCGTGGATGGAGTACGACGGCACGACGGTCACCCCGGGTCGGACGAACACCGCGATTACCACGGCCACGACCACGGACCTGGTCGGCAGCCCTGCGTCGGGGAAGCAGCGCAACGTCCGGACCGTGCACATCCGCAACAAGCATGCGACGTCCTCCGTCCGCGTGACGGTCCTGCATACGGATGGCACGACGATTGTCGAGCTGCACTCCGTCCTGCTCCTCGCCGGCGACGCGCTGGAGTACATCGAAGGCGTCGGGTTTTTCACTCTCGCGGCCGCCTTGCCGGCGCGCATTCTGCTGGGCGCGGACCAATCGAACAGCACGACGACGCCAACGCGGGTCACGGGGTTGTCGACGCCGACGGGGGTCGGGACCTTTATCTTCCGATGCTACGTGGTGTACCGATCGACGGCGCTCGGCACCGGCGTGAAACTGTCGATGGACTATACGGGCACCGTCACGAAGTTCGTGTACAACGAGATGTTCCCGGGGACCAGCGCGCTCGCGTCCGACGCCGCCCCGAACCAGGCGGCCGCGGGAGGCACCGCAACCATCATGAATGCGTTCTCCGCGCGCGCCAAGAGTCAGGCCGGAATTGGCACTACGGTCAGTGTCGATACGGCAGACGCCGATATGCTGACGATCATCGAAGGCCTGATGGTCGTGACTGTCGCGGGCAGCCTCGACCTTTGGCACGGCTCGGAAGGGGCGGTCCAGACGACCGTCCTGGCCGGCTCGTCGATGGTGCTCGAGCAGATCGGGTAACCCGTGGCCCGGCTCGGGGCCTTTGATCTGACGCTGCGCCCGGCGGCGCTCTTCGACGATGCGCTCGTGGCCGAGGGCGGGTTCAGCGAGGACCTCATCGACGCCCCGGCGAGTGGAAGTGTGAATCTGACCCCCGCGTTGGTCGGCCTCGTCCTCGCTCCCGCCGCGCCCGGGCGCGTGGCGGGGACGCTGATCATGCCCCGCACCCCATGAGCGTCTAGCGCATGGCGACCACGTTCGGCTCGCTCCTCACCTCGATCTCATTGACCACCAACGTGGCGTCCTACCAGGCGCCGGCGTCGGCAGGGACGTTCACGCCCGAGGCCAACGCGTGGCTTATCGTCGACGTCTCATGGTCCGGGCCCTCCGGCACCTCGCTCGGCAACACGCCGACGATCAGCGGGGGCGGGCTCACGTGGTCGGCGCTCCAAGATGGCGTGCCCTTCGCCACGATCGCCTCGCCGACCCGCAAACTCGGCTGGTTCTACGCGAAGACGGGCGCGTCGCCCTCGGCGATGCAGGTCGTGGTGGACTTCGGCGGCGAGAACCAGTCCGGCTGCAACATCTCCGTGCGGTCATTCGTGGGCTCGACGGCGAGCACGCCGCGCCTGCAGGCAAAGACGAATGTCACGGACGCGGCCATCACCCTGGCCGCTGTCCTCGACGCGGCCCTCGCCGCGGGCTCGGTGACCTTTGTGCTCGCCTCCAACGATGCCAACGCCGCCATGACGCCGCGCGCCTCGTGGACCGAGAGCGATGACGGCGGGTACGGGACGCCAACGACGCGGCTCGAGACGCAATACCGTCTCGCGACGAGCGAGACGACGGGGGACGCCACGAAGGCCGCGGGCAATGCCGCCATGGCCCTCATCATCGTGGAGCTGCCCCTCGCCGACACGGGCACGGCAATCACGCCCGCGGTGGGCGCGCTCGCCGCCTCCGGCGTGGCGCCCGCGCGCGTTGTCGGGACGGCGCTCCTGCCTGCGGTCGGCGCCGTCGCGCTCGCCGGCATCGCGCCGACGGGTCCGGTGGGCACTGTCCAGCTGCCAGCCGTGGGGGTGCTGCTCCTTGCCGGCATGGCACCGGCGCGCGTCCTTGGGACGGTATTCCCGCCGACGGCCGGCGCTCTTGCGCTGGCCGGCGCTTCGGGAGGTCTCGCGCTTGCGGTGGCGCCCATTCCGGGCGCCCTCGCGCTCGGGGGCCTGGCGCCCACCGTTCAACAGAGCAGCTCAGCGTCACTCACGCCGGGCGCGGGTGCTCTGGTGCTCGTGGGCGTCGCGCCGACGCTCCAGCAGGGCGGAGCCGTGTCGGGGACACCGGCCGCGGGGGCGCTGGCGCTGATCGGTGGTGTCCAGGGGAACGACCTCGGCATTACCCCCGGCACCGGCACGCTCCTGCTGTCCCGCGGCACGCTCCTCACGCCGGGCGTCGGCGCGCTCGCGTTGATCGGGGTCGCGCCGTCCATTCCGGGTGGGGCCGGCGATACGCCCCTGACCCCGGCCGTCGGGACGCTCGTGCTCGCGGGAACGGCGGCGCGCCTCGACCTGGCGTTCGTGCCGAGCTCGGGCGCACTGCTCGCAACAGGACAGCCTGCCGTCGCGATGAGCGCGGTGGCCCTGATCCCAGGAGCGGGCCAGCTTGCCGTGGTCGGCGTGGCGCCGAGCCTCGTCCGGGGCACCGCGCTTGTTCCGAGCAGCGGGAGCCTCGTGTGTGCGGGCGCGACGTCGGCGGCTGCGCTCGGAACAGTGCAGACGGCGCCGGCCGGCACGCTGAGCCTCACGAGCACGTTGGGAAGCCTGCTCACCGGGACCGTCGAGACACCAAGTCCCGGGGCGCTGGCCCTCGTCGGTGTGGCACCCACGCTCGGGCTCAGCGTCACGCTCACGCCCCCAGCGGGGACGCTGGTCTTGACCGGGCAGCCCGCGCAGGTCGGGGGCGCAGTGCAGATCGCGCCGGCGGTGGGGACGTTGGTCCTCACCGGGGCGGCCCCGACGACGCTGGTCACCACGCAGCTCCAGCCGTCGGCGGGGAGCCTTGTCCTCGCGGGGGCGGCGCCGTCTCGAGGCATCGGTACCCTCCTGCAGCCGGGCGGGGGCGCGCTCGTGGGGCAAGGGGCGGCGCCGGTCCTCGGTGGTGCCACGTCGTTCACGCCCGCCATCGGGGCGTTGGCGATCTCGAGTAGCGCGCCGACGCTGCGGGAGGATACGCGGCTGACGCCGGCAGTGGGTGCGCTTGCGGTGACCGGGGTCGCGCCCATCCCGGCGCGCGGCGAGGTCCTGACCTGTAGCACCGGGCAGATGGTCATCACGAGCGTCGCGGGCACGCTCCGGGCCGGGGCGGTCTGCCGGCCGGCGGTCGGGGCGGTCGTGCTCGTCGGACAGAGCGTGCAGATCATCGGGGCCGGCACGCCACCGAGCATCCCGACGAATATCCGTGTGGCGGGGAGCCGATGGGGCTCGGTCATTGGATCTCGGAGCCTGGTCGTCGTCGGATCAAATGCAGGTGTCCCATGAGGAGAGCGCGATGACGGTGGCGGCCCGATTGCCGACGATGACGAAGAAGAGCACCGAAAGGCGCACCGTGACCTTCGACTTCACGCTGCCCGCGAGCGGAGATCCGCTGGTGGGCTCTGCCGTGATGCAGGGCGCCGCCGGGGCCGTGGTGCCCACGGGGATCACCGTCGGCACGCCGGATTTGCCGTCGGGCTATTTCGTCACGGTGGACATTGCCGGAGGTGTGCACGGAGTTGCCTACGAATTGCATTGCGTCGTGGGGACGGCGTCGGGCAATACGCTCGACCTCGGAACCTGGGTGGCCGTGGATGACCAGCGCAACTAGCGATCTCCTCGACGCCCTCGACACGTTCCTCTCGCGCGTGTGCAAGTCGGACGCCGACACCTTGAAGGCCGCGCTCGAGCAGGCCGCGCGGAACGCGGAAGGCGAGGTCCGCGCCGCCGCGCTTGCGGCGGCGCGGATGCTGGGCGACGGCATCGCCTCCCCGGACGTGCGCGCTGCGCTCGAGGCAGGGGATCTCGAGGCCGCCGTTCAGGCGCTGGACTGGGACACGTACGAGCGCGAGCTGCTCGTCGGCATCACGCTCGCGCTGGCGGCGGCCTACCTGGTGACGCTCCGCACGAGTGCCGCGACCTATGGCGGGCCGGATGGCACGGAGGCGGCGGCGCTGACGCTGGCCCGCGCGGCCGCGCTCGAGTGGGCGGAGCAGCGGGCGGGCGCCGCGGTGGCGGAGATCTCCGCGGGGACGCGCGCGGCCATCCGCACCACGATCGCCCGCGTGATCCGTGAGGGGTTGAGTGTCGAGGATGCCGCCGCGGCGCTGCGGCCGGTGGTCGGACTCACCGAGGCGCAGGCCGTGGCGCTCGAGGCGGAACGGGTGCGCCTGGCGGCCGAGGCGGCGCTCTCGCTCGCGGAGCAGCGCGCCGCGGCGGAGGCGTACGCGCGCGAGCTGGTGGCTGCACGCGCGCAGGCGATCGCGGAGACGGAGAGCTGGGCCGCCGCGACCGCGGGCGAGATGGAGAGCTGGACCTTGCTCGATGGTCTCGGCCTGCTTGGCGAGGACCTGGTCATGGTCTGGGTGGCCCAGGCCGACGCCTGCGACGAGTGCCTGGAGCTCGACGGCGAGGAGGCGGCGATCGGCAGGGCGTTCAAGGCCGGCGGGCTGTTCGATGGGCCGCCTCTTCACCCGAATTGTCGCTGTGAGCTGGAGCTACGCCCGGCGAGCGGAGACTGAAGGAGGAGACCACGATGGCAGAGACGACAGATCCGACGAATTTCGCGCCCGCGGACCATATCCTGCAGTTCTTCGCGTGGGAGCACCTGCCTGCCCATCTGCAGGACGTGTCCAAACCGTTCGGGATCCTGGCCGAGCAAATCGTCGAGACGCTGCCGCGCAACCCGGAGCGCACCGTTGCCTTGAGGAAGCTGCTTGAGGCGAAGGACGCTGCGGTCCGCGCCAAGCTGGCGAAATAGAGAGGACACGCTATGGCCGACACACCAATCACCGCCCGAGTCGGGCCACTCAGTCTCGCCGGCCTCGCTCTTCGCGTCCCCGCCGGCGGCGTGACGGTCGGTCCCGTTACCGTGAAGGCGACCGGTCGCCGGCCCGCGCTCGCGTGGACGCAAGGCCTGACTGGACGCGTGAAGTCCCGCCCGCGGGGCCGGTCCGTGCGCGTGCTGCTCATCGATGCCATGGGTCGTCCGCGGCACGTGCGGGTGGGGGCGGGTGATCTCACGTGAGCGTGCCCCGAGACGGCGCCATCAACGACGACAGTCCATCCTCCTGCGGCCGTGGGGGGCGACGATGAAAATTGCCGAGCTGGCGCCGCGGCGCGCGGCGCTGGTGCCGGCGGCGGTGCCCGATGGAGCGTCGTCAGCCGCGGACATCCTAGCGCTCGAGGACCTGGCTCGGCGGTTGCGGGTGAGTCCGAAGACGCTCAAGCGGTGGGGGCGCGAGGCCGGGCTCCCCTTGTTCCGGTTGACGCCGGGCGGGCCACTCTATGCCCGATGGGCGCACGTGGACGCGTGGATCACGCGGCGGGCAATTCCGCAGACGGGGGGGCACGGACAGCATTCCTGAATCGTTGTCAAGTGCCCAATGCTGTCCGTTTGCTATCCCAACCCCCTCCCAGGCCTATCCCCTTGGGTTTCACGTGCGAAACCGGGCCGTATCGTAGCGACCACATGAGCACGGTCGCCACGCTCTGGGAAGTGCAGGTCATCCGCAAGGTCGAGACGCCCCAGCAGCGTGTCTTCGGGTGGGGCCTCATCACGCGCACGAGCGAAGGCGTCGTGGTCGTCGACAAGCAAGGCGACATGACCGAGGTCGAGGACATGGAAGAGGCCGCCTATGACTTCGCCAAGTCGGCAGGCCTGGGCGGCGAGATGCACGAGGGTGCGGCCACGGCGCGGCTCATCGAGTCGATGGCGTTCACTCCCGAGAAGCTCGACGCGCTCGGGATCCCGGCGGGCGTGCTTCCGGTGGCGCACTGGGTCGGCTTCGAAGTGCCGGCGGCGACGTTCAAGCGGGTACAAGCCGGCGAGCGGCTCATGTTTTCCGTTGAGGGCACGGCCGAGCCCGAGGCGGTGGTCGTCTGATGAGCCAGCCGAGCGTGAGCGCCGTGCACGTGGATAGCGTCGGTACGCGGCCGGCGCGCCGGCTGAAAAACCTGCGCTACAAGCGGATTGACCTCGTTGACAAAGGGGCCTCGCACGACGTCGCCAGTGGCCAGGGCGCCCATGTCCTGCTGTTCAAGCGGGATGAGTCCGCGCCCGCGGCCACGCCCGCCGGCCCCGTCAAGAAGTTCCTCGACGCGGTCCTTGCGAAGATCGCGGGCGGTTTCGCCGAGGTCGCCAAGAGCGAGCCGCTGACGTTCGAGGAGGCGCAGATGGTGCGCGGCTCGGACGACGTGTACGAGGACCTCTATGACAACCTCGGCGCGCTCTGGTCGGCCGTCAGCTCGGCCCTCTATAGCGATGCGCCCGACAAAGCCGCCGCGATCAAGACGGCCGTGCAGGCCTACTGTGCGGCGCTTATGGCCGACTTCGACGACTGGCTGGGCGCGGCTGATGACGCGAGCCTGGCGAAGCGCGTGAAGAAGGCCGGTCGGAAGATCTCTGGCGAGCGCCTCGGACGCTTGCAGGCCATGCACAAGACGCTCGGGGACTTCATTGCCGAGCACGAGACGAAGCCCGCGGATGTCGCGGTCGACAAGGGAGAGAAGGTCATGAAGACCACCGAGGGTGCTCCTGGTTCTGCTGCTTCGGTTGTGCCTGCCGCGCCCGCTGCACCTGCCGGGGCTGCGCCGGCGGCCTCCGCAGTCCCCGCCGACGTCCAGAAGCGCCTCGACGAGGCGGCGGCCGAGAACGTCCAGCTCAAGAAGCGGCTGGAGGATGTCGAGGCCGTCGCGAAGGCCGAGCGCGAAGCGCGTCTCAAGGGCGTCTACATCGCCAAGGCGGCCGGCTTCAAGGGCCTGCCCGTCAAGGCCGATGACGATTACAAGGTGTTCCAGGAGATCGACGAGAAGCTCTCGCCCGAGGTGGCCAAGCGGGTGACCGAGTTGCTCCAGGCGGCCGACGCCGCGATCGTCTCCGGGGACCTGTTCAAGGCCGTGGGCTCTTCGCAGGCTGGGTCCGGTAGCGGCTCCGCGTGGGCGGAGATCGAGACGCTCGCGGCTGGCCTGGTGGCGAAGAGCACCGAGGGGCTGACGAAGGCCAAGGCGATCGACCTCGTGGTCAAGCAGCACCCGGAGCTCTACGAGCGGCACACGGCCGAGATGCGGGCGGCCCGCTAGCGCGGGCGGAACTCGAGTAGGACAAGGGGGACTACCCAATGGCATACGAAGGCCCGCAGATTCGACTCGTCGCGGTCACCGCCTCCGCGGACTTGCGGACGCACCAGTTCAAGTACGTCAAGGTGTCGGGGAACAATACGGTGACCATCTGTGCCGCCACGACGGACATCCCGATCGGTATCCTGCAGAACACGCCCAACACCGGGCAGGCCGCCAATGTGTGCGCCATCGGGATCACGAAGATCAGTTCCGATGCCGCGCTGACGGCGGGCAACGAGATCGGGACCTCCGCGGACGGCCAGGCAGCGGTGTACGCGCCGGGGACCGACACCACGAAGCGGATCAATGGCGTCGTGCTGGAGGGGTCCGGCGCGGCCGGCGAGCTGGCGACCGCGTTCGTCAATTGCCCCGGCACCGGGCGCGGAGCGTAAGGGCATGCCGCGCAACGTCTGGACGATCACGATCTCGGGAGCCGGGGCGAACCGGAACCAGGCGGCGGGCGACGTCGATCGCATCCTCGCCGAGACCCTCGAGCGTCTTCGGGAGGCGGGGCACGACAGCCTCGCGCATCGCATCACCTACGATGCGCGTGACGACGGGCTGCCGATCCCCGCGTCGGAGCCCATCGGGATCCAGCCGCACGCGCCGGGGTCGGTCATTCTCGATCGTGGCGGGAGCTTGCGGACCGCCGACGGGACCATCGTGGCCATCACCATGGGCAGCGTCGCGACGCCCGCCGTCCAGCTGGCCGACGGCACGGTGCTCGTCTCCGTCGTGACACCCTCAGGTGAGCCCCTCGGGACCGGAACGGTAACGGAGGCCGACGGCTCGACGCTCCGGCTCACGATGCCCCCCAAGTCCCCTGAGGCGTCATAGACGCGATGGCCGGCACCGCGACGGCGTCCACGCCCCTGCTGCAGTTTGGCGAGCAGGCCGTCGCGATGGAATTGTTCGCGGTCGCCGCGCAGCGGAGGCCGCAGTCGCAAGAGGAACGAGAGCTGGCCAATGGTCTCCTGCGCCATGCACGTGGGATTCAAGCCATCGCGGAGAAGTGGCAACACCTGACGCACTAGATACGGATCGCGCAAGCCCGCTTTCACATCCGCCCGGGACCCTCCGGGCCGCAGTGGGGGCCGCCTTGAACAACTCAAGGAGGCCGTCACCATGCCGCAGCCGACCGTCAGTCAGGTCCACATCGATCGGATCCTCACACAGATCTCGGTCGCGTATATCCAGGACGAGAACAACTTCATCGCGAGCAAGGTGTTCCCACGGGTGCCCGTGGAGAAGAAGAGCGATCTCTTCTGGAAATACACGAAGAACGACTGGTTCCGAGACGAGGCCAAGCCGCGCGCGAGTCTGACGGAGTCGGCGGGCGGGGGATACAACCTCACCACGGACAGCTACACCGCCGAAGTGTACGCGTATCACAAGGATGTGGGCCCGCAAGAGCGCGCGAACGCCGATGCGCCGATCGATATGGATCGGGACGCGACGCTCTTCGTGACCCAGAAGATCCTCCTGCGTCAGGAGCTGCAGTGGGTGACGGACTTCTTCGGCACCGGCATCTGGGGGACGGACATCACGCCCACGCTGTGGGACAACTACGCCACGTCGGACCCGATTGGGGACATCCGGACCGGCATGGCGACCGTGCTCGGCACGACCGGGTACGAGCCGAACACGCTGGTGCTTGGGTACCAGGTCTATCAGAAGCTGATCGACCACCCGGACATCGTTGACCGGATCAAGTACGGCTCCTCGAGCGCGGAGAATCCGGCGCTCGTCAACGAGCAGACGCTGGCGAAGATCTTCGGGCTCAAGCGCGTGCTGGTCGCCCGGGCGATCAAAGCGACGAACAACGAGGGCGCGGCCGAGGCGTACGCGTTCGCGCTCGGCAAGTCGGCGCTGCTCGCCTACTCGGCGGACAGCCCGAGCCTCATGGCGCCCTCCGCCGGGTATCAGTTCTGGTGGCGTGGGATCGCCGGAGGCATGGGGACCCCAAGTGTCGTGTACCGGATTCCGATCCCGCTGCTCGGCCTGGGCGCGGAACGGATCGAGGCAGAAATGGCGTTCGCGAACAAGAAGGTCGCCGCGGACCTCGGGTACATGTTCAACAGCGTGGTCAGTTAAGGGCGTCCATGGGCACTGAGTACATCGTCGCCAAGCCGTTCCGGGGCCCCGCGGGCGTGCTCGAGCCCGGTATGCGGGTTGATCCCTCGGGGTGGCGGACCCTGCCGACCCTTCTCTCGGGGCGCTTTCTGCGCAAGGCCGACGAGCAGGCGGACGGCGGGAGCCTGCGCTTCGCCATCGTGTGCAAGCCCTTCTTGCATGACGGGGCCCTGTTGGAGACCGGGACGCTGATCGATCTGGACGGCTGGCGCCACGTCGATACGCTCATTGCCTCGCGCTTCCTTCGCGAGGCGACCGAGGAGGATCTCGACCGGGCAACCCTCCCGCCGCTCGTGCTGAACCCGCGGTCTGGCGTCCTCGAGATAGCCGGGATCGTGGGGAAGCGGAGGCGCTAGTCATGGCGGCAATGAGTGATCTTCGGGCGCGGCAATATGGCCGGTATGGACGCCTCATCGGGTACCTCACCGGCCGCCAGCTCCTCACCGTCCTCGCCGTCGATCCGCCGAGCATTGCCGGGGGCGCGACGGGGTTTGTCGACGTCACCATTCCCGACGTCAAGCTCGGGGCGCTACGCCGACAGCGCGTGGTCATGATCCCGCCGACGGCACTGGAGGCGGGGCTGGTCATCACGTCGACGCCCATTCAGGCGAACAACACCGTCCGTATCAATCTGCTGAACACGACGGGCGCGCCCATTGACGGCGCCTCGCGAACCTGGACGGCGCGCGTGTTCTCCACGTTCTATCCCACGGGCAATTCCTATCGCACGCCGGGGACGGGCGCGCTCGCGGCACCCGGCGCGACCCCGACGCGCCTGCCGGCCTGACGCGATGCCCTGGACGTACAACGAGGACCTGGCGCAGCCCAAGGATCAGGTGCGCTTCCTGATCCAGGATACGAACGCGGCGCGGCCGCTCGTGCAGGACACGGAGATCGCCTTCCTGCTCGCACAGGAGGGCGGCAACGTCTGGCTCGCGGCGGCGACCGCCTTCGAAGTCGCGGCGGGCGCCGCCATGCGCTATCGCTCGCGCACCGTGGGCGATGTGAGCGTGACGTATCTCTCGCCCCAGGAGATCAGCCAGCTCATCACCTCGTTTCGGTTCCGAGCGCGGTCGTTGACCAACCAGATTCCCACGGCCGGCGGGATCTCCCGAGCGGATATCGAGGTGCTGCGCCAGAACCCCGACTGGCCGCGGCTGCCCGTACATCTCGGCAGCTTCGACAACCCGCACGCCGGCCCGCAAGACGGGGCGGGCGTGATCGATGCGCTGGTGAGCGGCACGCCATGAGCGTCGGCGACGAGGTCGCGGATCTGCTGGTGCAGAGCGCCGACGTCCTGCGCGTGGTGAGCGTGCCGGTCTCAGGGACGGGCGTCACGCGCCGGGACTACGTCCCGTTCGCGAGCGCCGTCCCGTGCCGGATCTATCTCTCGAACGCGGGCGGCCGCTCGGACCAGCGCGAGGCCGGCCTGCGGGTCACCTCGAGCCCCCGCGGGATGTTCCTGCTGGACGCGCCCGTGCTGGTTCAGGACCGCCTGGTGGTGGATGGCGTGACCTACCTCGTGACGTTCAGTCGCGTGGTGCACGACGACATCGGGCCCAGCCACCTCTCGGTGGAGCTGGACCGGGTCGCCGTCGAGCCCATGCTCGCGGCGGGGGTCGTGTGATGGTGACGCTGACCGCGCTCCGGACGGCGGTGCGGCTCCGGCTCGTGTCGGACGCGCCCCTGGTGGCACTCCTGGGCGGCACGCACGTGTACCACCGTTTCGTCCAGACGGGTGTGCAGGTGCCGAGCGTGACCTACTACGACTCGACGTTCTATCCGTCCAATCTGCCGCGCTTGGACTCGTCCCTCATGGTCGACGTCTGGGCGCGGGATCTCGATGCGGCCGAGGCGATCGCCGCTCGGGTCGTCACGCTCCTCGATCAGGGTGAGGCGGCCTTCGCCGGCCTCGCGCCCCTGACGGCGCCGGGGGGCGAGGTCGTTCTGGCCGTGCTGAGCGTGATGGAGAGCCGCGACACGCTCGACGTGGACCCGACGATCGTGCGCAAGACGCTCCGCTTTGCGCTCGTGTCCTTCGCCCTGCAGGGGGCCTAGTTGCCCACCGTCGAGTTCACCGCCAACCCGGGGTTCGATCCCTGGCTCGCCGACCAGGCTGGGCCGCTCGTCGATCGCTACGCGGAGGGCTATGCGACCCGCGTTCGGATGGCGATGGAGAACAGTCCCGCGTCGGGCCGCGCCTATCAGAGCGGCTCGGTGAGCGTCGAGGGCGGCCGGCAGGGCGGGGGGTACCACCGGGCGAGCGCCCCAGGAGAGCCGCCGGCGCCGGACACGCGCGAGCTGGTCGAGGCGATCGCGACGGTGGGCCAGGGTGAGGGCACGAGCCGCGCCGTCGACGTGGGCGTGACGAGCCCCGCCGCCGCGCGTTATCTGCTGGCGCTCGAGCTGGGGACGTCGCGCATGTTGCCGCGTCCGGTCTGGCTTCCAGAACTTGATCGGGCACGCAGTACGCCTGGCAACCCGGAATAGGAGGACGCATCCATGGCAGACGTCGACAGGACCAAGCTCGAGGCCGGCCCGGCCAATGTGCTCTTTGACGGGATCAGCCTCGGCTATCTCGGGGACGGGCTCGTGCTGAATATCGATACAAGCGTCACCGAGCTCAAGGGCGCGCAGGCCGGCGACACGCCGCTCGATGCGATCATCTCGGGCGGCAAGGTGATGATCGAGGTCCCGCTCGCGGAGATCTCCGTGACGAAGTTCGCCAAGGGCCTGGCCAATTCCGCGCTCACGGGCCTCCCGGCGACGGGCGTGCTGACGTCCAGCGGGGTGCAGGTGACGGCGGCGGATACGGTCACGATTGGCACCAAGACCTACACCTTCCGCGCGACGGCCCTCACCTCACCGACGACGGAGGGCGAGGTCCTCATCGGCGCGACCGCGGCGGCCTCATTGCAGAACCTCGTGAACGCCATCAACCGGTCGGGCGGTGTTATTGGCGTGGACTACTATGTCGCGGCCGCGCATCCCTCGGTTTCGGCGGTGCTGACATCCTCCACGGTGGTCACGCTGACGCGCATCGCGACGACGGCGGCCATTGCCACGACCAAGGTCGCGGTCACGCTGACCTTCGGCGCCGCAACTATGGCCGCGAACGTGGGCACGGGCCTCCTGTCGTTCACGAACCAGACGGGGCTGTCGCTCCGCAGCCTCGCGAAGGAGTTGCGGATCGTCAAGATCAAGGGCGCCGTGCCCTCCACGGACCCGAACGATATCTTCATCTTCCCGGAGGCGTCGCCGGGGCCGAGTCAGGTGAAGATCCCGTTCCATCCGACCCAGCAGCGGCTCATCGTCATCTCGTTCTACGTCTGGCCGAACGACGCGACGAAGGTCTGGGGCAGCGTCGGCGCGATCGCCTAACCCATGGCCGAACCTCGCGTCCTGCGCGATCTGCGTGTGCTCCGACCGGAGCCGCGCGGCGTTGTCCTCCATGGCGACCCACCCGTCGCCTATCCCATCCTCAGCGTGGTGGACCTCAAGCGAAAGGCACTGCATGAGCTCCTGGCGCTCGACAACCCCGCGACGGGCGAAGACAACGGGATCCTCGCGCAGGGCGACCGGCTGACGGCGCAGATCAAGATGCTCTGCCCGACCATGCCGGCCGACATCGTCGACGAAATGACGTTTCGCGAGAAGGTCGACTTCCATGCCGCCTGCCTGGACGCGGGCCCGCCGCCGCTCGTGCAATCGCTCGCCGCCCTGCTCCGGCCTTATCCGGTCCCCTGCGAGGAGGCGTGCGAGCACCCTGACTGCCCCGCGCTCCGGGAGCTGTGGGCGATGAAGGAGAAGTTGTCGGACGCAAACCCTACGATTCCGGCGCCGCCAGCGCATACGGCGCCGGAAGACAGCTCGACGGTCTCGGCCTCTTCGACCTAGAGGCGGACGCGGCGGCCGCGTTCGGCTGGGACTGGGAGACCTGCATCGGCTACACCTCGCGCTTTCTCACGGCGATGACAGAGGCGCACCAGCGCAACATCGCGCGGGCGCGACCGGACGAGGCGATGACCGCTGGCTTCGTGCACCTGCCGGAGGACGCGCAGCAGCGGCGGCTGCAGCTCTGGGCCACGATCTCGCGGGATGAGCCGATGCCGCCCCCGGGCGCGCCGCGGTTCGAGCCCGGCGTGCGCATCGTGAAGGAACACGAGGCCGCGGCCTGGCTTCGCGAGCACGGGAAGGGGATCCCCGGTGGCTGAAGGTCAGGAACTTGCCCAAGCGGTTGTCCGATTCGTCGGCGAGGACTCCGGCTACCAGGCGACGAAGGCCCAGGTGCTCGCTTCCTCGCGCCAGCTGACGAGCGAAATCTCCTCGCAGGGCGCCGCGGCCACGAGCGCCGCCGGTATTGTCGACCAGTACGGGCGTGCGGTCAGTACGGTGGGCGAGGCGGAAACGCGGACCGCCGGTGCCACCAAGGCGGCCGCCGATGCGGTCCGCGGCGCCGTCATCCCGACGAAGGATCTCGTCCCCGAGCTGAAAAAGCTGGAGCTGGGGCACGCCAGCTCGGGCAAGGAAACGTTGGAGCATGCCAAGGCCCTCCGTTCCCTCGCCGTCGCCCTGCTGAGCGAAGCTGTCCCCGGCCTGCGCATCGGTTCGCGCGAGGTGCAGCTCCTCGGCCGGGAGTTCGGCGGCTCCTCCGCCCTGAGCACCGGGCTCGCCCTCGGGATGGGGGCGCTCGCCGTCGTCGCTGGGATCTACGTCGGCCAGCAGCTCGAATTGAACAAGGCGCTGCAGGCCGCGGAGTTCGCCAAGCTCACGGAGGACGTCAACGCCTCCAGGGCCGCGCTCGCCGCCGCGGACCGCGCGGTCTCCGATACCGCCACGAACTACGAGATCTGGGCGGGCCATATCGAGCACGTCTCCCTCGCGCAGCGGCTCATCGCCGGCGTCATGGTGACCGTGGACGGGGTGATGGGGACCACGAATCAAAAGGTCCGCGAGGCGATCGAGCTGAATACAGGCTACCTCGGCAAGCTCGCCGCGACGACGTCGGCGCTCAACGCAGAAAAGGCCGCGCTCGAGGGGCAAGCCGCGACCCTCGGTATCGAGCGGCAGCGGGTGGCCACGCTGGAGCAGCTCCTCCCGCTCTACGCCCGGGAGGCCGATGGCATCCTCCGCATGGGTGAGATAAATGCCCAGCGGGTGGTGGACGAGGGCAAGCTGGCCGCCGCCGTCTTCCTGAGACTGTCGCGTGAGACGACGGATGAGGAGGAGGCCAAGCAGCTCAAGGTGCGGGCCCAGCAGACGGTAGCGGACGCGGCGATTGTGGCCGGCTCGATCCGCGAGAAGGCCGCCGCGGCCGCGGCCGCCCAGGAGATGACCGCGGCGAAGGCCGTCACGGCGGCCCTGGTGGCAGTCTACGAGCAGCAGGGCCGGATGGCCGGCATTCAAGGCGCCGCCCAGCTCGACGCCGCGAAGACGGGCGCGGCCCTCGTGGAGGCGGCCCACAAGGCGGCCGCGGCCGACGCGCAGTTCTTCGGCGAGTCCGAGGCCGGCCTGGCGGCGTATCAGCAGAAGCGGCGGGCGAGCATCGAGGAGACGGCCGCGCTCGAGATCGCCACGCTCACGCGCGTGCTCGAGGCGGAGCGTGCGCGACAGACCGTCACCATCAACGACCCGAATGCGGGCCCTGAAGGGCGGCGCGCGGCGCTCAACGCCCTCACCGCGGCCGAGGCGAAGTATGCGGCGGATGTCCAGGCCATCTCCGGACGGACGGCGGTCGCCCTGGCCGACGATGCGACCAAGGTTACCGAGGAGCGGCGCGCGGCGAACGCCCGCGCGGCATCAGACGCCGCGAGCTATTACCAGCACCTGGCGGCGCTCGACCAGGCCGACTATGGGCGCCATTTGGCGCTGCTCGTCGCCAAGGGGCGGGACGAGAATCTGTCCGACCAGCAGCGGCTCCAATTCCAGGAACAGGCCTTCGCCATGTACGGCCAGCTCATTGCGAAGGCCGCAGGCTATTACCAGCAGCTCGCCAGCCTCGGCCAGGTGAGTGCCGCCCAGCAGATCGGGTTCCTCGATCAGCAGAGCACGAACGAAAAGCTGTCGGTCGACCAGCGGATCGGCTACGCGGTGGAGGCCGCGGGACAGCGGCGCGCGCTCGAGCAGGCGACCTTTGATCTGTCGCAGGCCTTGGGGCTCACGAACGCCGCCGATGCCGTGGCCCATGCGCGGACCATTGCCGATTCCTATGTCGAGGGCTCGACCGCGCGCATTGCTGCGGAGACGCAATGGGCGACAGCCGTCATGCAGCTCCAGACCCAGGTCGCCGCGGTCGGGCGCCAGTTCTCGACGCAGGCGATCGATGCGCTCAAGGCGCAAGGCCAGGAGGAGGTGAGCCTCGCCTCCATCACGGCCCAGTCGGCCACGAGTCGCGCTGCGGCCCTGGCGACGCTGACGGAGTTTCTCAAGGGCAACACGGTCAATGCGGGCGAGCTGAAGAAGGCCCTGGACTTGTCGGCGAGCTTTGCGGCCCTCACGGCCTCCGGGCAGACCGCTGGGGATGCGATCAAGACCGACTTCACGCTCGCGCGGGATGCGCTGGCCGGCGTGCCCCGGACGGCGGCGGATGCGGCCAGCTCGCTCACGGGCATCGGTGGCGCGGCGCGCGGCGTCGATGCGTCCGTGAACACCGCGACGGGGAACATCGTCAACCAGCTCAATCGGATCGACGTGGCGACGGACCGGGTCGAGGTGAGCTTCAACGACGCGGGCGCCGCGGCCTCACGCGGGTTCCGGGACGGACTCACGCGCGGGCTCGACGGGTCGCTCTCGGCGGTGGACAGCTTCTATGGCCAGCTGCAGGCGAAGATCGACGCGGGCAACTCTCGCATTGGGGACTCGATTTACGAGGGCCTCATCAACCGCATTGTCGGCGCGCTCGACGCCGAGGCCAATCGCTCGTGACCATACCGAGCTACGGCACGATCGTGTTGACCCCGATCGGGGCGAACCCCTTGCCCGGCGCCTTGACGGTCACGACCGACCCCGACGGCTATGCGCGCACATGGCCGAAGCGGCGCAGTGAGCACCCCGGCCTCGAGGGGACGCTGACCACGCAGGACTTCGGCCGGTTCGCGCGCGACTGCACGCTGCGCCTGAGCTGGAGCACATCGCAGCCGTTGAACAAGACGGCGGTGCAGCAGCTCAAGACGTGGGAGGGGCAGGCCAGCTCCGCCTATCGGCTCCAGGACGGGGAGGGCAATGACTGGACCGTTGAGCTGGTCGGCTTCGAGGAGCGCCGGATCTTCGGCCAGCCCGATCTCTACTACGGCACGCTGGACCTGCGCGTCCTGACGATGGCCCTCTACCTCGGGCAGCCGTACACGGGGGATTAGCGCATGACGAAGGTCGCGGCCTTTGTCGATGCGGATGGCGCCACGCTGATTCAGAGCGAGGAGCTGGCCGCGCTCCTGGCGGGGGCCCTCGACACGCCGGTCAAATTCGGGATCCTGAATGGGGGCGACGAGGCGTTTGCCGCGGGCGCGCTCGCGCGGATTGCCGTCGTCGGCTCGAGCGATGGGGCGACCCAGCTCCGCCTCGCGTTCGACCCGGTCACGCTGTCGCCGCCGTGGGGCTTGTCGGGCACGGTCTCGGGCCCGAGTTCGGGCGTGTGGCCCGGTCTCGGCATCAAGGCAGCGGTCGTCGTGGCGGTCAATGCCACGGGCCAGACCGTGCGCTCCGTCGAGGCGACGGCGACCATCAGCGATCTTACGTCCCGCATTACGTGGGCCTGGCAGCAGGTGACCGGGGCGACGGGCTACCGGTTGTATCGCTCGACCACGCCGGGGACCTATACGACGCCGTCGCTCATCGCGAACGAGGCGACATTGGCCGGCGCGGGCACCGTGCAATTCATCGACGATGGCTCGAGCCCGGCGGCCGGCGCGCCCCCAGCCACGAATACGACGGCTGGCGCAGCACCGACCTACGGGACGCCGCCGGCCATGGCGTCCCTCGGGACGGCGGATGTCACGCTCGGGGCCCTCGCGGTTGGTCGCTATGCCTTCATCTGGGTCGGGCGCGTGGTGGCGCCGGCCACGACGGCGCTCGGCAACAAGCGCTTCGGCGCGATCGAGGTGGTGCCATGATCCCCAAGGTCACGCTCGAGTTCATCATCGACGACAACGGCTGGCCGTATTACGGCTTCATGGCGCCCTACGCGAGCCAGCCGCCGGTCGGGCATCCGAAGGTGCTGACGCCGCGGATGGACGCGCTGGCGTCGCGCGGCGCGCTGTTCTATTGGGGGCAGTCCGGGGCGCCGAAGTGCATGGACGCGCTGCAGTGCGAGATGACCGGCAAGGAGGTGCTGGACCACAGCTATGCGGGCAGCACGAACAACCTTGACCTGAGCGCCGAGTGGGTGTGGCCGCGCGTCCTGCGCGACGTGGGTGGTCAGCGCGGCATCAAGTGCGGCAAGTATTGGGAGGGGGCGGTTCTCGGCGGCGGTGGGTTCACGGATCAGTACGATGCCGGCGCCACCGCGGACTACTTCGGTCGCGTGTCCGTGCAGCCGCTCCTCGACTTTCTAACAACCGAGGTGGCGGCGGGCCGGTCCTGCTACGCGTCGGCGGCGCCTCGGATTCCCCACTACCCGTTTCCGGCGCAGACGTTCCCCGGGTTTGCGGAGTGTCGCGCGCTGTACGACACGATGGACTGGAGCACGGAGTGGCTGGCCGGTCACGAGAACGTCGCCTGGGCGCGCAACTGGTATGGGATGGTGTCGTGGGTGGACAAGGTCTATGGGCAGATCGAAGACCACCTGATCTCCCTCGGGGTGCTGGATCAGACCCTCATTCTGTTGTGGTCTGACAACGGCTTTGCACTCAAGAACAGCAAGGATTGCGATACCCAGTACGGGCGCGGGACCCCGATCGTAGCGGCTTTCCCCGCGGCATTCGGTCCGTTCGTGAGTGACAAGATCGTGAGCTGCATCGACTTCTACCCCACGATCTTGGACTACAACGAGGTGGTGTCGCCGGCCCCGCCGCTGATCGATGGCCTCTCGATGCGGGCGCTGCTCGAGTCCGGTGGAACGGCGCAGTGGCGTCGGTGGAAGCCCGGGCAGTGGAACAAGATCGGCGCCCCCCATGCGATGGCGACGGATCTGCTGCGCGCGGATGGCACGCCGACGATGGGCAGCTTCTACACCGACCAGTACGGCACGCCGAAGCGCGCCTATGACCTGGGGCTCGATCCGGGGGAGCTGACGAATCTCCTCAGCACGCCGCAGGGCCAGGCCTTCGCGGCAAAGTACACGCCGCTCCTTCACGACTGGGCCGTGAACCGCGTGCCGCCCGAGGTGGGATAGATGGCCTCCCCGATCCTCTTCCGCGATACCGACTCTGGCGCGCCCGTCCTTTCGGGCTCCGCCGGCGCGATGATCAACGTGCTGAGCGGGTGCCTCTGCATCCTGAAGCAGTTCGGGGCGATCAGCGGTGGGACGTTCGTCGACAACACGACCGAGGCGCGGCTCCAGGGCGGCACCGCGTTCAAGCTGTTTGCGGGACCGACGGTCACGGTCGACGAGGCGTACTTCGGCCTCCAGCGCCCGTTCGACCGGCTCGCGCTCGTCTTCGGGACGGCGGGCGTGCAGAACACGACGATCACGCTGGCCTGGGAATACTGGAATGGCTCGGCGTGGACGGCCTTGACCGTCACCGACGGCACGACGAAGCTCACCGTCAACGGCTCCGTCACGTGGACCATCCCGGGCACGTGGGCGACGACGGCGGTCAACGGGACCACGTGCTACTGGGTGCGCGTGCGCTTCACGGCGGGCACGTGGACTACGAACCCGCTGGTCAACACGGCGTCGCTCACCGGCTGGACCGAGGCGTTCTCCGCAGCCAACATCCGAATCTATCAGCCGGGCGGAGGCAATCAGTTCTACTTCCGCGTGCAGGACGACGGCAATACCTGGCTCACCGGCACGCCATCGACGGCGACGACGAAGGAGGCACTCTACCGGTGGAGCGAGGGCGCCTCGGCGATCGGCACCACCACGGGCGATTTCCCCACGGTGGCCCAGCTCGCGCAGGGCATGGTGCTCCGCAAGTCGGCCACCGCCGATGCGACCGCTCGGAGCTGGCTCCTGCTCGCGGATGACCGGACGATCGCGTTCCTCGGCGTGCTGACCACGGACAACACCAACACCTATCTCGCGAACCACTGCGGCGACTTCTTCTCGCTCGTCACCAGTGACGCGTTTCGGACGGCGATCTCGGGGCGCGTGACAACCAACAGCTCAAGCGCGTCGTCCTCCGCGGACGCGTTGGCGCTGACGACCCCGCCGAATGGCACGGTGGCGGGCGCGTACGCCGCGCGCGCCTATACCGGGGTTGGCACGGCCATCGCGCTGGGGAAGCAAACGGATGCTGCCAAGAAGGGCGGCACGGCGGTGGATCTGACCGCCGCCGGCCTGGTGCCGTATCCCAATGGGCCGGACAGCGGGCTCTACATCGCGCCGGTCTGGATCAGCGAGCTGACAGGCGGCAATGCGCACATTCGCGGTCGGCTCCGTGGGCTCTGGAGCCTGCTGCATGCCTCCGTCGCCTCGTTCAGCGATGGCGATGTCTTTGCGGGGACCGGGGCCCTTGCCGGCAAGTCCTTTCTCATCGTCAAGGCGGTGACGAACGGCTCGGCGCCCGTGCTCGTGCTGGAGACCTCCGACACCTGGGAGACGAATTAGCGCCGTGGCCGATCTGGGGACCATCGGGGCGTCGGGCCTGTCGACCGCACAGCAGATGCTCATCGCGCTCCAGGCCGGCAACGTCACGGCGCTCCGGGCGATCGTGCTCGGGGACCGCAGGGTGCTGGGTCGCGGAGCCGGGCGAGATGACCTCCTCGGCAATCCGAGTGCTCCCTCGCTGCAGCTCCGCGGCGTCGTCGACTTCGGCCCGCTCTTCTGGCGCGTCCAGGCGGGCAGCAATACCTTCAACATCGATTGCCGCTATGGGCCGGACGACGGTGCCGCCACGCGGCCCCAGGTGATCGTGAAAGCGAATTACGCGGTGGGACTCCATGACGACCAGGTGGTCACGATCGACGCCGGCGCGGACGCCTGGCACACGAGCCCGACCATTTCGGTGACGGCCCGCGAGGTGGGCGTCCTCAAGGTGATCCTCCGGACGCGGAATCCGCGGCCCGATGGCAGCAACGCGATCGGCGCGGCGGGCGGCTCGCCGGCGGTCTACGCCAACTGGGATAATCGCGTCCTCGGCTAGGCTGCGGCGATGCCGAGCAGCCAGGCCTTCGACTTCTGGACCGACGGGGCGCCGTCGGTCGCCGCGGGCGCCGGGAGCTTCGATGCCTGGGCCGACGGCGCGCCAGTTCTCGATGCCGATGCCGCGCTCGGGAATGTTTCGAAAACCCCGTCGACTGGGGCGCTGGTCCTCGCGAGTGACCCGCCGACCGTCCCGACCTTCATCCGGCCCGCGGTGGGGGCGCTGGCGCTCCTCGGTGTGGCGCCCGCTGCCCCGCGTGACACGGTGGTGGCGCCCACGGTCGGCGCTCTGGTGCTTACCGGTATTGCCTCGAGGCTCGACCTCGCCATCCGTCCCGCGGCCGAGGCGCTGGTCCTCACGCCACAATTCGCCGGGATCGGCGGCCAGACCCAGCGCACGCCGTCGACGGGCGCCCTGGCCGCCTCGAGCGTCGCGCCGTTGCTCCTCGTCTCGCTCGCCCTGGCGCCTGGGACCGGAAGTCTGGTTCTCGCCGGCACACCCCCCGATCTCCTCGCCGGGCGAATCCTGGTGCCGGGTCCCGGGGCCCTGGTTCTCACCGGGAGCCTCGGGACGACGCCCACCACCGAGACGGCCACGCTCACCCTCTCCTGGGATGTCCTGGACGCCGTGGCGCCCCTGCAGCGGCTGGTGTTGTCCTGGGACGTCGTCGGGACGGGGGTCTTCCCGCTGCTGCTCTCGTGGGACGTGCTGCAGACCGCGAAGCCGCTGCTGCTCTCGTGGGACGTGGTGCCGGTCGTGACGCAGGCCTCGCAGCTCGACAACCGCCAGACGCCCCGTACCGTCTGGACGAAGCGGCCCTAGATGCCAACGCCCACCCTCGGCACGCTCACGCTCACCGGCATCCTCGCCCGTTCCGTGCGCGGCACGGTGCTCCAGCCCGTCGCGGGCGCCCTGAGTGTCACCGGGACCCAGGGCACGGTTCGGCCGATGAAGCTGGCGCCCTCGCCCGGGGGCCTCGCCCTCGTGGGCCAGCAGGGCTCCTCGCCCCGCCGGACCCCCGCCCCGGGCGTGCTCGGCCTCGCGAGTGTCGCGGGGACGATTGTCCAGGGCCGGTTCACGCCAGCCGTCGGGGTGCTCGCGCTCGTCGGGATCCAGGGGACTGCCGTTCGAAGCAGTATCCTGACGCCTGCGGCCGCCGCGCTGGCGCTCGTTGGCCTCGCGCCCACGCTCCGCCCGGGCATAGCGTGCCAGCCTGGCACCGGGAGCCTTGGCCTCGTCGCGTCCCAGCCCGCGTGGCCGGACGTCCCACAACAGACGGCGCTCGTGGTGCCGCTCGCGCCGGGGCAGTTCTTCCCCACCCGCTTCACGGTGGATGCCTCGCTCGACTTGCCCGCGGACCAGTACACCGCCGACGTCGCCGGCAGCGACTTCTATCAACAGGCGCATGCGACGGACCGGGTCACACTCCGCGCGGGCGACGGCGGGCCCGTCATCGACGGCGGCAGCATCGACGAGTACGCCCTCACCGTCGAGCCCACGCGGATCACCGGCACGATTAAGGGCCGCGATCCCATGGCGCGCCTGCTCGACACCCAGGTCAGCCAGATCTTTCAGAACGGCCCCCCGCCCGAGGTGATCTCCGGCGAGGTGACTGTCCCGATCGCGTATGGGCTCTTTTGGGCCAGTGACATTGCCACCTTCGTCGTCCAGCGCGCCGGGCTCGCGCTGTCCTGGGAATGTCCCGACTACGCCGTTCACGAGAGCGTCAATGCCGTGGGGCGGCCTATTGATGTGCTGCTTCAGCTGGTGCGCCCGTTCTCCTTGCGCGAGGCCCGCAAGGTCGACGTCTTTCTCGAGGGGCGCACCGTCATCTGCCGCCAGCGGCCGCTCCCGGCGCCGGTGGCGCCCGCCGTCAACACCTTCGCGGCGCGCGACTTGCGCATCAAGAGCTTGCGGCTCCGGAAGTTCCGCACGGACCGCATTGGCCACCTGACGCTGCGAGGCATGCGCCTCGATGCGACGCCGGCCACGAACCCCGGCGCCGGGGATCCGCTGGGCGCCGCGACGCTGACCGGCGGCACCTTGCGCCTGCTCGATACGACGACGGTGGCGATTCCCGCGGGCAGCGTCGCGACGCCCACGGCACAGCTTGCGGACGAGACAGTGCTCGTCTCCGTCGTGACATCCCTCGGCGCGGTGCTCGGTGTCGGGACGGTGACGCTGCTCGATGGCTCGACGCTGCTCCTCGCGATGCCCGCGTCCCCGGCCCCGCCCTATCGGCCCGGGGAATCGCTGACAATCCGGACCAGCGATGTCGTGCAGGACGATGCCGGGCGCGAGGTCGGCCGGGTCACGGCCGTGTCGACGTATCGCATGCCGGACAAGCTGCTCGTCTCCGCGATCACGGAGACCTATGCCTCCGCCCTGGTTGGGTTCTTCTTCGGTACCTCAGGGCTTGTGAACCGCAGTGTCATCACTACGACCTGGGAGCCGTCGATCTACGGGCCCGATGGTCCGGTCAATCAGCCGTTGAAGCTCCGCGAGCAGACGGATTCCGTCCAGGGGCACCCGGACAAGGTGACGCAGCAGCGCTCCCTCACCATTCAGGCCTACGACACGCTGCGTCTGCTGACCATGACAACGCAGACCCAGTGGAAGGCGGAGCTCGACGCCTCACCCGGGGCGGAGCTGATTATCACCGGCGAGGTGAACTTGCCGCTCGCGCCGAGCCAGCTCGTCGTGACGCGCTACCAGGACCAGGGGCCGGACTTCTATGCAGTCTACGTCGATACGTTCGCATGGGAGCGTGGCGCGGCCACGAATCAATTCCACTGGGTCTGGCAGGCCGCGCAGAGCGGCGTGTCCATTGCCTCGGGCACGCGGCCCGGCGGCATTCGCTCGGGGGGCGCGGCGGGCGCGGGCGAGGGGCCCGTGCCCGGGGCCAAGGTCGCGAAAGTCACGTGGAACGATCCCGCGGACATGACCTGGCCGACCGCATTGACCGAGCTCCAGGACAACCCGCCACCCGGGACGCCGACCCCGCAGCTCGATGCGCGCGCGAACATGGAGGGGACCTTCGTCTACACGCCCGCCGCGGGAACGGTGCTCCTCCCGGGCGAGGCACAGCCGCTCGCCGTGGTGTTCACCCCCGCCAACACGGCGTTCGAGCCGGTCACCGTCACGGTGCGCGTGACGGTCAAGCCGGCCGACGTCGAGATTCGGTGGACGCCACCCAGCTCGCTCCTGGCCGGCGCGGTGATCGATCCGGCCTTGAACGCGACAGCGGTCGATACGACGCTTGCGCACACTCCGGTCGCCGGCACCTTTGCGTATAGCCCCGGTCCGGGGACGGTCCTCGGCCTTGGGCTGGTCACCGCGTCGCGCGGGCCGTGGCAACCGGGGGAGATCTACGCGACAGGGGACACCGTCGCGCCGACCGCGCAGGTCGGCGGGCACTTCTACGTGTGTACGACGCCCGGGACCAGCGGTGGCGGCGACCCGTTCGGCGCGGTCGACGTCACGCCCGGCATCACCGTGGTCGACAACACCGTCGTCTGGCGCGAGCAAGCGGACCGCCTCACGATGGTCGCGTTCTTCACGCCGGATGCGTCCACATACACGATGAAGGAGGCCAGGCGCGACCTGCGCATAGACGCTGGCACGGCCCACACCGGGCTCACGCCGGAGATCCGGTGGACGCCGCCGGGCTCGCTCATGGTGGGGGAGGTGCTCACCCTCAGCGCGACGGCGGTCACCCCGGACGACGCGCATCTGCCGGTCGCCGGGACGTTCGACTTCTCGCCGCCCTCCGGGACTGTTATCGCGTTCGGCCTCGTCCAGGCGAGCAAGGGCGCGCGCCTGCCGGGCGAGATCTACGCGAATGGAGACACGGTGCAGGAGGGCACGCTGGTCTTCGTCTGCACCGCGCCCGGCACGACGGATCCGGGCGCGAGCCCGCTCGTGGGGATCACGGAGCCTGGGGCTACGGTCGCCGACGGGACCGTCGTCTGGACGGAGCGCTCGGAGTCCGCGACGTTGACGGCGACCTTCACGCCCGACGATCCGGTCACCTACAAGGCGGTCACGGCGACACGCCAGCTGCGCATCCTCCCCCGGCCCGTCGCGATCCCACCCCCGACCGAGCCCGTGTTCGCGTTGGTCGATCTGATCATCGATCCGGACCCGACGGCGCCGCCGCTCAGCTATAGCGACGCGAACCTGGATCAGGCCACGCTCGATCTGATCGCCGCGCAGCTCGCCGCGGGCGTCAGTGGCGCCTGGCAGCACGAGGCGAGCTTCACCGGAGTCAATGTCCCCTGGCTGCACCGCGGGTCGCTGATGGCCATCGTCGAGCTGCACGACGAGCGCGGCGGCGTCATCGCGTTGCCCCCGTCGTTCCTGGTCCAGTCGCTCCAGCTCACCCATGACGAAAGTTCCGTCAACGTTTCCGTCGCGCGCGCGATCAAGGCGCTGGCGTGGACCCCGCCATGATCGCGCCGCGGCCCGACCTCACGCGCGCCCATCCCTTCTGGCCGGAGCTGACGCTCTACGCCGCCACGGTCTACCTCGAGGCGGGCGGCGAGCCCGACGCGGGGAAGCTCGCGGTCGCCTGGGTCATCAAGAACCGCATGGTCCGTCGCGACCAGAGCATTGCCACGGTCATCTTGGCGCCGGCCCAGTTCTCGTGCTGGACGATCCCCGCCTCGGCCGAGGCGCGGCTCGCGCGGCTGGACACCGTCGCATGGGACCGCTGTTGGTGGGCCATGGCGGCGGCCTACTGGGCGTTCCTCCCGGACCCAACGCAGGGCGCGGGATACTACCTCAACGAGATCGTCACGCGCGAGGGCCGCGAGCACCATGACTTGCCCGCCTGGTTTTCAGAAGATCGCGTGACGGTGCGCATCGCCCAGCACACTTTCCTGCGCCTCGGATGATCGCCGCCCAGACCATCACCGGGGCGCTGTCGAAGCTCCAAGGGGAAGTGTTGCTCACGGGCACGCTCGAGGCTGTCACCGCGGACGGCCGACTCTTCGTCACCGCGAAGGGCACGGCGCTGATCGCCGTGGCCATCATCGACCATGTCTTTCGCGCCGGCGAGACGGTCCTCCTGGCGTGGGCCGATGACGGCGCCTGGGTCGTGTTGGGGCCTGGGGCCGCGGCCGATCGCGGGGCCCTGGGCCTGCCGGTCAGCGGGCCGGCGCCCTCGAGCGCGCTGCCGTCGCCGACGCTCGCGGCCGCCGTAACGCGGCTGATCACGGCCCAGCAGAAGATCCTCCGACGCGGGACCATTGAGGCCGTGTTCGCCGATGGGCGGCTCCTCGTCCATCTCGCGCATCCCCGGCTCGGGACGGTGCTCGCGGGCGCGGCGACCACCGAGCGCTTCCGCGCGGGCGGCCCCGTCTACGCGATTCAGACCGATGCGGGCGGGTGGCTGGTGCTCGGGACGCCGGGGCGCTGACATGCCCGACAGTCCGACGCTCAGCCGCGCCGTGCAGCTCGCGCTGCAATATATCGGCTTCGGGCAGGCGAAGCGCAAGCAGGTGACCCAGGAGTCCGTGGACGCCGTGCTCGGCAACGGCGACCTACAGGTCGGCGATGCGACGCTCCGCACCTCGGGGGACGTGCGCGGGGTGCAGGCGGGCACGACGGTCCCGGTGCTCTGGAGCCGCGCGAATCTCGCGCCGGGGCAGCACGGCGTGAAGCCGGCGGTCGTGCTCGCGCATCAGAAGCGCGAGGGGCCGCCCCCGGTGCTGCGAGGGCCGCCTTCGGTGCTCGTGGTGGCCGGCGCCGTTGAGGAGCTCTTCATCGCGCTCGACGAGACCGGACAGCTCGATGTCTGGTTCCGCAACGATGTCCTGTGCGCCCCGCTGAACGTGCGCGGCGCCCTCGCGGCGCGCGGGCCGATCACGCACCCGGTCTTCGCCGGCGTGAACCTGGCCGAGCAGCTCATGCGCGTGCGGTGGGGCACGAAGGCCGATCGCTTTCACGTCGAGCTCGGCGGGCCCCCGGGCGCCTACTTCGCCGTGTTCCAGCTCGTCCGTACGGCCACCGCCGCCGGCGTGTTCAAGCGCCTCAGGATTCTGCCGGCCGTGCTGCTCAAGCGCCTCGAGCCCGTGGGCGTCGCGGAGTTTGACCTCGGCGTGGCCACCTTCGAGCACCGCCTCTCGGGGAACCGGCGCAACTACACCGTCCGCTTTGTCCCGGCGGCGCCCGGCGTGCCCTCGCATGCGGTCGTCGACGACGTCCAGCCGATGGACGGCAGCTATGCGCGGCGCAGCCAGATGCACGTCGTGCTCGGGCCGGCGGCCTTCTACCGTGCGGGCAATGGTGTGACGCAGCCGCCGCAGCATTTCGGGGACGGCGCCCGCTTCCGCACGGGGCACCTGACGGGCTATGTCGCGAGCGCGGTCGTCGACGACGCATGGCAGCTCGCCGTCACGCTCTGGTTCGCCTTCAATGGCGCGGAGACACACCGCGGCGGGCAGTTCTCGCTCCGCGCGTGGCTCCTGGGCGAGGGTACGGGCGGCGTCTGGACGTCCGCGGTGGCGCGCTACTACCGCGTGGAGGCCCTGGACGCCGACGGGGATTCACTCGCCGTGTCCTGTGAGTTCGACGTCTACCGGACCTGTCCCGATGGCGGGACGAATACCGCGACATTCGGCGTCCCGCCCTACGCGATCACGCGCACCGTGCAGCTCCGCTGGGACCGCGTCCCGCATGCCGCGCGCTACCGGATCTATCGCTCGGAGACGCCGAACGTCTACACGGACGCGCTGGTCGCCGACATCACCGCGCTCGAGGGACCGGACCCGACGTTCGGTGTGATGATGCAGGGCTACGTGGACGTCGGCGCGCCGACGGGCGCCGGCAGTCTCCTCACCGGCCTGGATCCGGGCGGGCCCATGCCGCACCCGATCGGCACCCACTACTGGCTCGGGCTGGAGCAGAACTTCCGCACGGCGCCGGGCTCCGCGAATCAGCTCGGCATTGACAACAACACGGCAGTGGTCGGCACGGTGGGCTTCGCGGCCGCGCAGGTCACGCAGTGCCGCTGGAAGCCGGGCCTGCGGAACGTCGGCAGTCCCCCACAGCGCACCATCGGTGCGGACGACCCCGACGCCTACTTCCTCGGCTACCATGCGACGGGCAGCAATGGGTTCAGCCGCTTCGCGCTCTCCGAGTCCCACACCGCCATGCTGCTCCTCGACGCGAGCACGCCCGCGCCCGGCTGGCGACTGCTGTGGGGCTCGTACGATTTCTCGCGTGGGGTGCTCCTCGACTACGCGAGCGATCTCTGGTTCACCCGGGCGCAGATCTCGGAGAGCTTCGGCGATCCCCTGAGTGCGACGACAACGGGCGTGTGGACCTTCGCCGCGCCACTGCCAGCTGTCAACGACCTCGTCGGTACCAACCGGCTCCAGCTCAAGTTCGAGGGGCTCCCGGGCGCGGTGACCTGGCTCTACGAGCCGGGGGGCGCAACGCCCCCGACGCTCATCGATCTGATTCCGGATCTTCGGTATGAGTCGGACGTCCCCGCGCCCGGCCAGGCCGCGGACCTCGGGAACGTCGGCGAGGGGAGCTGCTTCTCCTTCCAGCTCGGCTATCACAACGGCGTCCGCGCCACGATGCGGGGCGACCTGTTCCCGGAGACGCTCCCGCCCTACCTGCCGGCGCGCGCGCTGCAGTACTTCCACCGCGAGACGCCGCGCCAGGTCGACGCGCACGCCTACTTCTTCCTCGGGCCGGCCTTCATGTATCTGAAATATGGCGCCACGCTGCTCCACACCTTCAAGGTCCACAACAGCTACGTGAGCGCGCTGCCGCTCCGCTGGACCGGGACGACGCCGACCCTCCTTCTCGTCAATGTTGAGCTGCAGCCCGAGGAGGCGAGCTTTGGACCGGTGCAGCCAACGACGCGGCTCCGGCAGGCCGGGCTCTTTCTCTACAACCCGCAGACGCAGGAGACGCACGCCATTCGGCCGCTGGCCAACTACACGCGCTTCTTCTTCGGCCTCGATCTCGAGTGGCCGCTCCACGAGCCGATCTTCTATCCCCTCCAGTGGACCCAGGACTTCGTCGTCTGGACCGACTTCGCCGCGGGCGGTGTCTGGGTGACGCACCTGCCCGCGGCGGGCGCCCCGCTCGCCACGGCCACGACGGTCCAGGTCTCCGCCGGCGTCGACTACGAGCCGTGGAACCTCGGCGACGCGGTCCTCCATGCGGAGACCGACGCGCTGACCCTCGCCTACCGGACGAGCGACTCTGCGGCCTCGTTTCTCCGTCTCGGCAACCAGGGGGACGTCCAGTCGCTCTATGACCGGCGCGAGGTCGGCGGCCATCACTTCCTCGATTGGCTGGATGCCAACGAGCCGCGGGTCGGGTTTCAGGATGAGGCCGCGTTTCCGAAGCGCGCGAGCCTGACCGATCCGGAGCTGCCGGCCGTGCTCAAGCCGCTCCCGGCGATCGTCCTCGATGCCGACGGGACGCCGGTCATCCGGTGGGCGAGCTATCGAATGGGCGACCTGGCGCCCCCGTGAAAGGAGATCGCCTAGTCCCGAGGGAATCAGCGTAGACTCATCCCTGAACCCCCGCTTCAAGCCCGCCCCACACCCCCGCTCTCGGGGACCATCCCGACGAGCCGCGCGGTGGGGCCGCCTTGGTTGGTCACAAGGAGGCCCCGCATGCCAGGTCGGTCATTCCGCATAGGACCCGCGCTCATCGTCATCGTCGTTGCCGCGATCGGCCCGATAAGCTGGGTGCTGGCCGCGGCTCCAGTCCCGCCCGTGCCCGCGGGCCCGCCGGTGGCCGCCGTGATTGTCAACCCGCTCCCGCTACCGGCCGCCGTCGTGAGTGGCATCTCGCCGGCGATGATCGCGGCCTTTGCGACGGCGGTCGTCGCGATCATCGGAGCCCTGGTGACGGGGGTGATCAAGATTACGGCCGCGCTCCGCGATACGAAGCGCATCGTCGTCACCGGTCAGGTCGCCGCGGCCGCGGTAGGCGTCTTGCGCGACCAGAAGATCCAGGAGATTCACCTCCTGGTGAACAGCCGGCTGCTGACGGTGCTGCGCCTCTTGGTGACCGTGACGAAGAAGGAGTTCGACCGCACCGGCACGGACTCCGACCGGCTTATGTATGAGCAAGCCCTCGGAGAGCTAACCAAGGCGGAGGCCTCCGCGCTCACCGTTGAGCAGGTCCAGTCGCAGGTGAGTGACGACAATCGGGCCACCGCAGTCCAGGCTCAGCTCGACGCGGCGACGGCGCGCGCGGGCAAGCCCCTGCCCACCGTGCAGGAGCAGCTCATCCTGACGCTGCAGACGCTCGTGAGCATGACCAGGCGCGACGCGGAGCGGACGAAGTCCCCGGGTGACCTGCTGATCCATCAGCAAGCGGTGGCCGACCTCGCCCGAGCGCAGGCCGCAGCGCGATGACCTGGCTCTTTCTCGTGGTGTTCCCGCTCCTCTTCGGCGCGCCCGTCGTCGTGCGCGTGGAGAACGAGACGGCCGAGCAATGCGACAAGGTGCGCCGGCTCCTGGTCCGCCAGCTCGACGAGCATCGTAGCAACGCCAGCGTGAGCGCGTGCGCGCTCGGCATCGCCACGGTCCTGCCGCCGAAATGAGGATCCTCATGAAGACATTCACCCTGCTCCTCCTCCTGCTGCTGCTCTTTCCCGGCCTCGCGCATGCCGCCGTGACCGGGACCGCCGAGGTCCTCCACGCCGACCGAATCACGAAGGGCCAGCGGGTCTCACGGTTCGAGACCTACGTGCGGCCCGACACGGGCGGGCGGTTCCTCGTTGCGTCTGGCACCGCACCGTATCGGACGGATATCCAGCACGGGGACCGGGTGCTCGCCACCCAGGTCGTCGTCCGCAAGAGCACCACGACGGGCGTTGCGGCCGCGCCTACGTGGCGCATCGAGCCGCTCACGCAGCGGAAGGCCGCCGCGGCCGCGCCGCTCGTCGGCGGGCGGCACCCCACGGCCTTCGTCCCGGTGTCGTTCCCGGGGCGGCCCTCGGTGCTGCCGGCGGGCCTGGTCCAGCAGATCGCGTCCTTCTATGCGGCCAACTCCTACGGCCAGCTCACGCTGGCGATCGACGTGGTTCCCGTCACGATCCCGGTACGGACGGACTGTAACTATCGGGACATCGGTGCGAAGGCCGATGCCGCGGCCAAAGGCGCGCTCGCGCCGTACCTGCACAAGGTCTACTTCTTCCCCGCTTTGCCCTGCGGCTTCGCCGGAGTGAGCACCGTCGGCGGCAGCCCGAGCCTGTCGTGGGTGAACGGCAATGTCTCGGGCATGGTCACCGCGCACGAGCTCGGCCACGGGCTCGGCAGCTACCACTCGCACGCGCTCGCGTGCGGCGCGGAGGCGATCGGCACCGTGGGCGCGGGCTGCGCGATGATCGAGTACGGCGACACCCTCGACGTGATGGGCGGGGGGAGTCTCCCCACGGGACATTTCAACGCCGCGCAGAAAGCGCTGATGGGCTGGCTCACGCCGGAGCTGGCGACGGCCGGCACCTATACACTCCCCACGCTCCTCACGACGCCGCGCGCGCTCCGGATTGCGCGGGGCACGGGCAGCGACGTGTTCTGGCTCGAGCATCGACCCGAGGGCCTCATCGTGCATCTCGCGACCCCGAGCGCCAACGGGATTGCGATGCTGGTGATGAGCCCAAGCAACTGGGCGGCGCCGGGCCTCGTGCTCGATCGGCTCTGGACGGATCCGGTCAGCCAGGTCTCGATGCGGCTCGATCGCTACGACGCCACCTCGGCGCAGGTCACGGTGGGGACGAATGTCGGTCCACCCCCACCACCACCGCCCCCGCCACCGCCCACCGCGGACGACGTGACGCGGACCTTTGTCCGCAGAACCACGACAGACACGCGCGTCGCGATCGACCTGCTCCCGTACCGCTGCGTGCGGCTCATGGGTGGCACGAGCGCGGGACGGATCGTCAAGGTCGTGAATGGGAAAGAACAGATCCTCGGAAGCACGAAGGTGCCCCGTCCGGCCTTTAATGTGCTGTTCACGTTGCGCTGCCAGCGCTTCGCGCCCGGCGCAACCCCCGCGACGGTGGCGCTGTCGCTCGACGGCGCCCTCCTGCTGACGGCCGCACCCTAAGAGGAGGAGGCCCATGCTCGTTCGCATGCTGGTTGCCCTGTTGCTCCTGACCACGACGGCGAGCGCCTGGGAGATCAAGACCAGCGGGCCCGTCACCATCACCGGCGAGGGCCCGCTCCCGACGCTCACGCCATCCGTGGTGCCTCCGGTGATCCCGCCGCCGGTGGTCCCACCGCCGCCCGTGCCGCCCATCGTCGACCGGACGCCCTTCGCATTCCCGACGGACTGCCCGCGCCAGCCGGTCAACTTCGACGAGCGCTACCGGCAGGCATGGGATCTCCCGGGCAAGGCGCCCGACGCTGTAGACCGCCGCGTGTACGCGTACGCGGACGGGGCGGGGAACCCCAGCCCGCTCTCCCACACGTGCCTCGGCATCTTCCCGCTCGGCGTCACATCGCCAGACGGCAAAGAACAACTCGACAACCTGCGCGCGTGGGGGCCCAGGAGCGCGGGGACCGAGCAGCCCTGGCAGCTGCGCTGCATCCTGGTGACCGGTCGGCTCTGCCCCTAACGAAAGGACGGACCGCTATGCAGCTGATCGTGCTCATCCTGGTGATCGTCCTTCTGGTCGGCGCGCTCCCTTCATGGCCACACAGCGCCAACTGGGGCTACTACCCGAGCGGAGGGCTCGGCCTGGTCCTGCTGATTCTGCTCATCCTGCTCGTCACTGGGCGCTTGTAAGGGGCCCCGCGTGCGGGGAGAGACCTCGCGCGCCGTTTGTCGTTCCCTCATTGACCAAGGAGACAGCCTCATGGCGTTCAATGCCTCGTGCGACAACACCCAGATGGTTCCGTTCACCGCTGCCCCGACTTACCAGGACCCGAACACCGGCGAGCTGGTCGCCGCGAAGGTCGACGGCGCGCTCCGCATTACCGTGCTCTCGGGTGATGGCTCGTTCAGCCAGGACCCCGCGAGCCCGCTCACGTTCAATGGCATCTCGGGCGCAGATGGCGGCGTCGAGGGCGTGCCCGCCAACACCGTCTACGAGGTGCGGGTCGACGGCGACCTCGGCCCCGGCGTCAACGATGTCGTGGAAACCGTGACGCTCTCCGTCAGTCCCGCGCCTCCGCCGCCCATTCCGCAGGCGTCCGCGCTCGGCTTCGTGGCGGGCGCGCCGGTCCCAAAGATCAGCGCCGCGCGCCGGTAACCCCACCAACACCCATCGCGGGCAGCCCCGGCATTTCAGCTGGGGCTCCCGCTTCACGGAGGCTCTCATGACGACAGGCATCGATACCGCCCTCACGGAGATCACCGACGCGCTCGCGGCCGTGGGCCCGGAGTACCAAGGACTGCTCGAGTTCAAACAATTCAACCTGCGGCCGGACACGGCGCGCGAGGTGACCGAGGCGATCACTGACTACGCGCGGCGCCTGGGGCTGATGGCCGCCGTGCGGGACGCGCTCACCGCGCTGGTGAACGACGGGTACCCGGCACTCGCGGTGCGGGCCATTGCGGAGTCGGCATTCGAGGAGCTCCAGACGGATGCCGCGAACATCGAGGCCGCGCTCAAGAAGTTTTCCAGCAACCAGGCGTCGGCCCTCGCGATCACCAGCGGCGACCCGGTACCCAAGACATGACCGGGCCGGGCACCAACACCATGCGCATCCCGCTCCTCCTCCTCCTCGCGGCCCTCGTCGGGCTCTCGGGCGCCGGCTGCTCCAACGCCCGTGACATCGTCAAGGAGCTGGCCAAGAGCGATCGGTCGTGGTGCCTGTCCGCGATCGGCTACGGCGAAAATCTCAAGGTCGGCGGCTCGGGGGTCCAGTCGGGCAACATGAAGTGCGGCGACGACGGGCTGACGCTGCAATCGCAGCCGGCGCAGATCGGTGTGCCGCTCACGATCGTCCCGCAGCTCTCTGTCGGCCCGCCGACCCTCGTCGCGCCGCAGGCGGTCGGGCCGGTGCCGAGGTAGGACAGAGGGTAAGTGTGTCTCAGCAAAAGGGGGTCGTAGCGCCCCCGGCGGCGGCGACCCCCAGGGGCGGTGATGCCCTTAAGTCCACCTAGCCGCGGAGGGTGACCCCCGGACAATTCCTGTTTGCCTGCACCTGGCCTTTCGGGTTGGCGCCCCCGGCGCCGAGCCCCGGTGCGTCGGGCATGTCGCGCCTGAGCACCTGCGAGGCCCACCTGTGGACGTCCCCGAGCCCCAGAACACGCTCTACTACGGGGACAACCTCGATATCCTCACGCGCCCCGGCTACATCAAAGATGAATCGGTCGACCTTGTTTACCTCGATCCACCATTCAACAGCAATCGCGAATACAACGTCCTCTTCAAGGAAAGGACCGGGGCCCACGCCGTCGCCCAGATCCAAGCCTTTGAGGATACATGGGAGTGGGGGACGGCGACGGAGCGTCTCTACGAAGAACTCGTAACGACTGGCGGGCCGCTCTCCCAAGCCATGCAAGCCTTTCACTCGCTCTTCCCAAAGAGCGATCTTCTGGCGTACCTCACGATGATGGCGCCGAGGCTGAAGCAGCTTCATCGAGTGCTGAAGCCCGTGGGCTCGATTTATTTACACTGTGACCCCACCGCCAGCCACTACCTCAAGATTCTGATGGACGCCGTCTTTGATCCCAGGAATTTTCAGAACGAACTGTCTTGGAAGCGTTTCAGCGGGAAGAATGATCCGCGGCGCTATGGGCGAACTCACGATGTCTTGCTGTTTTATACGCGCGGCCCGGTGTTCACGTGGCATCCGCAATATGGTCCATTCGAGCCTGACTATGTCGATGAGAACTATCGGTACGTGGAAGAGGGGAGTGGACGCCGCTATCGCGTCAGTGATCTGACGGCTCATAAGCCAGGCGGTGACGTGGACTACGAATGGCACGGCATGAAACCATACCGGGGCCGGCACTGGGCCTTTTCCAAGGCCAATCTGGATAAGTTTCTATCCGAGGGGCGCATCGTCTTCCGGCGGACCGGGATGCCGGTATACAAACGCTATCTCGACGAGATGCCAGGCGTTCCGCTACAGGATGTCTGGACAGACATTCGCCTTCAGGCAGGTTCACGCGAGCGCTTGGGCTATGCAACCCAGAAGCCGGAGGCTCTACTAGAGCGGATCATACGAGCGAGCAGCAATGAAGGAGATACCGTCCTCGATCCATTCTGCGGCTGCGGGACGGCGGTTGCTGTCGCCGAGAAGCTGAATCGGCGGTGGGTAGGAATCGACATTACGCAAGCGGCCATCGCTGTGATTAAGAAACGGCTGGGCGTCCTTCCCTATAAGGTGATCGGTGAGCCAACGTCTCCCGCCGACGCGGAAGCGCTCGCCCTCGAGAGCCCGTATCAATTCGAGTGGTGGGCGCTCAGTCTCGTTGACGCACGGCCGGCCAGTCCAAAGAAGGGCGCAGACCGGGGCATCGATGGTCGCTTGTACTTTCACGACGACGACAGCGGCGACACAAAGCAAATCGTGTTTCAAGTGAAGTCCGGCCATGTTTCGCCAGCACACATTCAAAGTCTCCACGGCGCGATGGAACAGGAAAAGGCTCAGCTCGGCGTGTTCATTACTCTTCAGCCGCCAACGTCGGCGATGCGAAAGGCCGCCTCTGCCGGGTTCTATGAATCGCCCTGGGGGAAACATCCTCGCCTGCAAATTTTGACGATTGGGGAACTCCTAAATGGCGCAAGGATCGACTATCCCCCTTCCCGTCAGGTAAATGTGACCTATAGCGCCCCTCCGAAGGCGGCGCGCAGCAAGACGAAGCAATTGGACCTTCCTGTCCAGGCCGAAGAGCGAGCGCCGTTGTCGAAGGCCCCAGCTCGGAGACAAGGACGGGCGGCGCCGCGCCGTCACCGTCGCGCGTCATAGCAGTTCCTCCCACCATCCGGTCGCCGGACCGCCTGGGTTGGGCCACTTCTCCTCAACTTGATGGCGGCGGAGGAAACTTCCCGGCGGCGTCAGCCTTGAACGGCCCAATCGGCAGGGACCGCTGTCCCGATAAGACCTCCAGAGCCAGCCGCCGAATCCGAGCGTTCTCGAATTCGATGTCGTTCCAGCCCTGGGGAACGTAGGAGAACTTGTCGAGCTCCCGCTTGTCTAAGTGGAATCCGAGGTAGGCGCCAATCTCCTGCACAAGATCGAAGAAGCGATCCTCGCGCTGCTTGAGGAAAGCACTGACGTCTCCCGCGGCTGGTGCGCGTAGTTCGAGGTTCTCGACGTAGCGCTTGAACGCGTCGTTAATCCTCTGATGCCCATAGAATTCGATGACGATCACATTGAGAGCCATTACGTGTTCGGGCGCGAGGGCGATGCGTCTCGTCTTCATGAGGCTATGAAAGATCGCGTACTGGCGATGGCGACGTTCTCTTTCCTCATCGATTCGGCGTGAAACGTTGACGGCACGGATAGGCCCCAGCCAGATCGCCACGATGGTCGCCACGAGGATCAGTAGACTGATGATGTCCTTCAACTGAAAGCACCAGAATCCGGCGGGACAGTTCATGGTCTCAGGGCAAATCTCTGATCTTCTCGAAGCGCGCATTTAGCGGACCGAAGGTTGTTTCGATTCGAGTGACCCTGCCGTCCGCAAACGTCGCGGGGAGAGAGATCGGGATTGATAAAACTGTCGGATCCGTCGGTCCGCTGATACCGGTGATCATTGGGATTCCGGCCGGTACCGTGAAGTTCACCGCACCTTGAAGCGACCCATCCGTCTCATCTATGGTTACTGGGCCATCATATGTGACACCACCAGTGTCGACGCCAGCAATGACGCCATCGCCTATGTAAAAGAGCGCGATACTCTTGCCGCTGGCGCCGGAAAAGTAGGCTGCATAGAGCGCGCGTGCCGCCATACGTCAACCGCCTTGAATCGCGAGGATCGCGGAATCCGACATCGTCACTCCCGTTTCTGTCGCTGGAAGAGCTGCGGCCAGCGGACCAGGGTGCGCGCAGCGTAGCGCATCGGTAGTTGAGTTCAAGCCAAATCTGCCCTTACTCCTACCGCGCCACCCCGAGCACCGGAATCTCCGAATACCACCCGTCCCCCGCTGGCACCAGCACGACCTCCTGCTGATGGCCGCACCACTCGACCCACGTCGCGACGCCGTAGGGCCGCCAGCCCTGGGTGCGGAGTGTCCTCACGGGCCAGCGGTTGACCGGAATCTCGCGCTGGCAGCGCGGGCAGGGGCGCGTCGGCCGCCGGTGGCCGAGCTCGTCGATCCAGAGAGGCGGGCTCATGCCGGCCGTAGCCGTCAGCTCGCGGCCAGCGCCGCCGCGTAGTCCGCGCACGGCGCGCCCTCGAGGCGCGTGAAGCGGCCGTCCGCGTGCCAGATCACCAGCGTTGGGATCCACGCGGCGCGGGCGAGTGAATACGTGGGGGCGGGGAGGAGTGCTACTCCTTGAGCGTGGCGCACGTGGGGCACCGCTTCGCGCCGTCCTTGCCCTTGCCAGGTTCCCGCTCAGCGGGTGCGATCTTCTGCCCCACAGGACACGCATCGTTATCGTGATACGCGACCGAGCCATCGGCAAAGACGTCGATGCGGTCCATCGTGATGGTCTGACTGTTGGCCAGGATCGGTTGCTTCTGATGGAAGGGGTCAGTCTTCGCCATGGGGATCAGCCTCCATTGCTGTGAGGGTGCACGGTGTCGATTACCGTCCGAACTCCTCGGCCATGCACTTGTCGAAGAGGTACCGCTCGTTCCGGGTGCCGCGCAGCTCCACGTACCCGGGTGCCGGGCTGAAGGCGTCGAGCTTGGGCGAAAGCGTCTGATAGCGCACGCGGCTGATACAGAGATCGGTGGCCGTCTTGACGGCCTGATCCGCGCGCCGCTGCCCGTCGAGCGCGGCCTGGCCGGCAGCCTGAGCGCCGCGGGCCTGATCCTGGTCCGCCTGCCGGCGGGCCGCGTCGAGGTCCTGAATGGCTCCAGTTCGTTCCTGGTCAGCACGTTCCCGCTCCCGCCGCGCTTCCGCCTCACGCCAGCGCTGCTCCCAATTGATCCCCGACGGCGTCGGCGGCACCAGCTTCGTCGGGGTTCCGGTGGCGCCGGGACGGTAAGGTGCGGGCACCTGGTCGAGGGAGTCCACGAAGTAGACGTGGCCATCACGATCGACGTAGCGGACCTGGGCGGCGGCCTCATGATGGAGCGTGCCGACGAGAAGCAGGGCGACCAAGCTGGCGGCCGGCGCGAATCTCATGGGCGCCGCTCGATGAGCCGGGACGCCTCGGCCACTTGTTGCGTCGCGCAGCCCATCATCGTCTCGACGCCGGCCGCCTCTGGCATATAGCATGCCGGATCGGTTGGGATCGCGGCTCCCGGACTGCGAACACATGATGGAGACTGTGCGCCCCTCATCAACTCGGCCAGCGGCTGACAGTTGGGGGTGAAGATCTGGAGGATGCCGCGCATGTCGCTCTTCTGGATCTTCGCGTTCCAAACCTGGCCGGTGCCTTCGTAGTAGAGCATGGCACTCTCGAGGGAGACTCGAACGGGCGCCTCCGTGATCTGGTCCGATGCTTGGTCGATTTTGATCTTGGCATCTCCGAGCCGTCGCATGTACTCGGCATAGGTCACGCCTACACGGGTGACAGACTGGAGCGCCTTCAGGGCCGCCAAGCCGTCGGTCGCCGCGCGCGTTTGTTCCGCCGACACCGGCGGCGGCCGCGGGATTGCGGCCGGGGCTACGGAGGAGTCGGGCGATGCGACGGGGAGCCCGACGGGACGGGTCCACTGGGACAGCATCACCCCAAGCGCCAACGCCCCGCCCACCAGCAAGATAGCCACAGCAATTCCGAGCGCGAGCTTCATAGCCCCTCCACTATCTGTCACGACGCGACGCGTGTGTGCTTATTGGGGATCGAAACGTATCCGCCCTCAAAAATGCTGGCGATTCCAGGGTTCCCACCGCATTTGGTAGCGCGTTATTGGTCATAGTGACGGTTTCCGACGGTCAGCGCGGCGTCGCTTGTCGAGGTAGTCCTTCAGCTCAATCACGTTCTTTCGACGCTGTCGCATGCGACGCTCGGCGAGCTGGGCCGGAAGAAGACCGGCAGGCGCGATTGCCTTCTTCGGGGTGAGGACGATGATAAGTGCGCATTCCAGAGCCGACCAACGGCCGTCGGCGCGAGACGCCCAGAGATCTTCGATGCACTGCTGCACCATGATAAATCGGGATACGGATCGCATGATCCTCCACCAAAGGGGACAGGATCGGTCAGGTGTCTCGGTGTACCGTGCAAGGTTTGCGCCCGGATCAGGCCGATGCCGCCTCGCGCGCATCGGCCAAGTCCTTCATCAAGGTGGTGAGCCGTTCCGCCTGGTTCGCGGGTGCCTCCTGGGCAACGCGCTGGAGACCGTGCTGAAATCCGAAGAGGGTACCCGCCCAATGGTCGAGCTTCTGCAGGGCATCGACTTCAATGTAGTACGCGACCATCAGCATGAGCCCATAGCGGAGCTCCGCCGGATACTCGGCGAAAGGCGAGGCCGCGCGCACCTTCCCATGGTCGCGCAGCGGGCCCAGGGTGGTCTGCAGCGCCTGCTCAAACTCGGCTGGCCACGTTTGGTTCCGACCAAGGCGGGTGCTGAGCGTCGCTTTCGAGACACCGACGGCCTCCGCTAACCGTTGCGCCCACCGCCGCTGCCCGAATTTTTGCCGGGCGCGACGTCTGACGAGCTCGCTCAACTCCTTGATTTCCTTGGGCCGCTTGGTCATATTGAATTCAACTGAAATTCACTCTTGACTTGCACGATTCAAATTGAATACAGTGTGGTCCCTTGATGATGTCTTCAATTGAATATCCTGCGACCGTGACTGGAGTCAAGCGCGGCCTTCGGGTCATCGGCTACACGCAGATGCGTGCGGCCGAGGAGACGGAGCAAAGTCCCGCGCTCGTGAGCATGACCCTGACACGGAAGGCGAAATCACAGCCCTGTCTCGATAAGCTCGCGAATCTCATCGCGCTCCGGCTCGCGGAGGTGACCCCAGCGGGCGTGCCTCTGGAGGATTCGCGTGATCCCAAGCGCCAGGATCCAGGGACACTGGCGCCGAAGAAATCGAGACGCAGGCCATCCACGATCACCCCAAAGGCACAGCGAAAGGAACCCTACGTGATTCGCCTGAAGCGCCGCGACATCGAACGGCTCCAGGCGCTAGCGCGGGTGCGCGGCCTCGGCCACACGACGGTTGCGCGGGAGGTGCTCCTCCATGGACTCAAAATGGCAGAGGTCGAAGAAGCCCTCAAGACCGACGTCCGTATTACAGCCTGACCCGAGGCAACCTACCGGCGTAACACAATGTGTTACGCCGAGGTCTTTCACGATGGTGCTGGATGTGATTGTCGCGAGCGACCACGCGAGCGGCGAAGACGTCCACTCGGAGGTTGAGCGGCTCGTGAACGCGACCTCGCGCCGGTGGATGTTCCATGTGTGGCCGGCGACCGAGACCGAGGGCGGGGAATGAGCGCCACCTGTGTCCACGTGCTCCGCCGGCGCCTGACCGACCTGGAATGTTCCAAGTGCGGCCAGACCCTCACCGCCCTCGTCGACGCCATCCCGGCACTCACGCTCGACGACCGGACGGTGCCCGTCTCCCGAGCCCAGCCGCAATGAAAGAGGCGCTGGGCACGATCGCGGTCTGCGTGGCGACGGCCCTGTGCTGCCTCATCGCGGCACTCGTGGTGTTCGGATGATTGCGCTGGCGCGCGCGTATCTCTGTCTCGATGAGGACGCCCTCTTCGATGGGTCCGCGAGTGGCCGGTGCCCGAGCTGCGGGAGCGCCGCGATCGAGAGCATCGCCCGGTGGCTGAATCGCGAAGAAACAAAGCCGGACGATCGCTATGCCTATCACGTCACCGCCGGGAACGCGGCTCTCGCGGAGCCGCGCCCATGATCGCCCCCGTGTGCGAGTGCCGGGGGAAGCAGACGCAAGGGGTGCGGTGCCTGAACCACAGTGCTCGGTGGGTGGGCGCCTGCGAGGCGGTGCTGTGCGATCTCTGCGCAGGGACACGGCGGTGCTGCGCCTGCGGGGCGCCGGCGGCGGGCCACTATCGGCGGCTTGAGGTCGAGGCGCCGGTCTCATGACTGCCCGCCGCCGGTCCCCGCGTCGCACCCGGCAGCCCGAGGTCCGACGGAGGCCCTGGGGCGATCGCGCGTTCCCCGCGTCCAAGCCGGCGACCGCCGGGCCGAGCCAGTGGGCGGACACCGAGCAATGGCTCAGCATCCTCCGCGAGACCGGGGCCATCACGACCATCAGCGGCGGCGCGGGTCTGTGGATCGTGACGGACACCAACGGCGTCGAGCGCCGCATCTCCGCCGAGACGGACGAGCAGGCGCGCCTGGAGCGCTCGATCCTCGGGACGGCCGCGCGATGACCCGCCCCTACGAGCGGTGTCAGTGTTTGGCCGACACGTGCGGCGCCATCGACGGCTGTCCGAATCCCGCCGAGCAGACGGTGGTCGGCGACGAAGCGAGTCTCGAGCTGTGCCGCGCCTGCGCCGAGGCGCATGGGAATGCCGCGCTCGCCGCGGTCGAGAACGCGCCATGACGTTCTTCTCGCTGTCCGACATGGTGCCCGGGCTCGCGTGGCGTCCGACGCCGCTGGTCCTGCGCACGCACAGCGTCCGGCGTCTGACTGACGCCGGCACCGGCTGGTGCGACCAGTGCCACGAACTGATCGCCGAGGCGCGCGTGGCGGACCCCTGCGTAATCGACACCGTCGGCATCGCGTGTGGTGACTGCGGGGATCCTGTTCTCTTCCCCCTGACCGCCCCGGACCTCACGATCTACCAGATGAAAGGCACGCTCTGCTCGGCGTGCCTCGCTTCCTGAAAGGAGCCGCACCCATGCCTTTCCTCGTCAAGGAGACGTCTTCTCAATTCGAGCCCGCGCCCGAGGGGCTGCAGCAAGCCGTGTGCGTGGATATCGTCGATCTGGGAATGGTCAAGACTGAGTTCGGCGACAAGCACATGGTCCGGATCGTCTGGCAGGTGCCCACCGTCGCAAAGACCGGGGAGCGCCACCAGGTCGCGGGCCGGTACACCGTCTCGCTCCACAAGAAGGCCAAGCTCCGCCAGCATCTGGAGATGTGGCGCGGCAAGGCGTTCACGGGGGATGAGCTGAAGGGCTTTGACCTCGAGAAACTCCTTGGCGCCAACTGTCAGATGCAGGTCGTGCACAACGTGGCGGATGAGGGGAGGGTCTACGCCAACGTCCAGGCGATCGTGCCGTGCCTGCCCACGATGAAAAAGCTCGAGCCACTCAACTTCGTGCGATTCAAGGATCGGGCGAAGGATGGAAGTGGTGCGGTCGCAGCGGGTGAGCTCGAGGGAGATGGACTGCCCTTCTGATGGCCACCGCCACCGTTCCGCCATTGGTCGGAGCGCCTGCTGAGGCGCCGCGCACCGTCGAGATCAAGGGATCGGGGCGGCACTATCAGATCCCAACGACGGGCGCGCTGTTGCCCTCCGTCACGACGATCCTGGATGCGATCGGCAAGCCCGCGCTGGTGCCCTGGGCCGCGAATCAGGAGCGGACACTGGTGACCGAGGCGGCCGCCACACTCTACGCGCAGCTGCTCGGCCAGCCGGCCCTCGAGAAGCCCGCGTACATCTCGGCGCTCACGAACGCCCTCGGCACGACGAAGGCGCACACGACGGCGCTCGCGAAGGCGGCCGAGATCGGGACCCAGGTCCACAAGCACATCGAGTGGGTGTTGCGGAAGGAGCTGCGGCAGGTGGTCGCGACGTCGCCCCCGCCGCTGTCGCCGAAGGCCCTCGTGGCTTACCAGAAGTTCGCGGCGTGGCGGGAGACGGTGTCCCTCGTGCCTCAGCGAATCGAGCAGGTCGTGTGGAGCTCGACGCACGGCTACGCGGGCACACTCGATCTCCTCGCGACAATCACGATCCATGGAGTGCCCTGTCCCGCAGTGCTCGACTGGAAGAGCGGCAAGGCCATCTATCCCGAGGCGCTCTTGCAGAATACTGCGTACGTCGCCGCGCTCGCGGAGATGGGCCACGCGCCCGGGCCGGTGCACGGGGTGATCGTGCGGCTGCCGAAACTCGAGAGCGACCCGGTGCCGGAGATCAAGATCATTCCCCCGGGATCCCAGGCAGCCCTCTTCGAGGTCTTCCTCAAGGTCAAGGGGCTGTGGGAGTGGCTGCAGGAGCAGGAGCGCGCCCGCCAGGACGCGCGGACGCGGCCGGCCGTCTCCAATAGCTCCCAGGGAAACGGGGACGGCGACGCCGCAACCCCGACAACAGGTGCCGAGCCTTCCGGCGTGACACCTGGGGCGCACCGCGGCGGGGAGGCTCCCGCCGATGGTCAACCGACCTTCGAAGACGCCGCGCGCGCCCAGGTCCTTGCCGACCTCGCCATCGCGAAGGCCGCGCTGGCCCGCCAGCCGGCGGACGATCTCTGGTTGCGCATCGTGCTGGCGCACACGGGGGTCACGACCGTGCAGGACGCCCGACGCGGCGCGCTGCTGGAGCTGCTCGCGACGGTGAAGGGTCTCGCCAAGAAGGACCCGGTGGCGATCGCGCGCGTCAAAGCGATCCTCGATCGACCCACGACTACCGAGCCCCCGGCGGCGTCGACACCACCGACCAACACCGCGGCTGCAGCCGCGGAGACTCGGCCGGAGGCTACGGGCTCATTCCCCACGTCTCCAGGCGTCGCCGGGAGCACCCCCGATCCCGCCCTCGCCGCGGTCCTGGTCGACGAGGGCGATCCCCGCGAGGGGCTCCTCACCGCGATCGCGGACGCGAAGGGCCAGCTCGAGCGGCAGCCACCGGAGGCCATGTGGGCGGAGATCATCAAAGCGACGTGCGACACGGCTGATCTCACGAAGGCCGGCGCCGCGGGGCTGAATGACTTGCTCGTCCTCGTCAAGGCGCTCGTCGCCGGCGACGCGGCGGCGATCGCGTGCGTGAGCGGGATCATTGCGAGGAGCAAGGCATGAGGCCCGAGCTGCACGCGCAACTCCGCAACGTCGCCCCCGGGGACCGGCAGGACGTGGTCGCTGTCGCGCTCCGTCGCCTCTATCTCCGCGTGACGATCTGCCATTGCCTCGCCGCTGGCCTGCCTCCAGCCGATCCATGCACTCAGTGCCAGCACGACCTAGCGGCCATCGAGGCGGGGTGGGATGCGCCGCCGACCTCGCGGCATTCACACGACGCCCTGATCGACGACGCGCGGGCGGCGTGGACCCTGTTTCAAGGCATGTCGACCGAGGCGCTGCACGGGCTCCAGGCCGCCCACACCCTCGACCAGGCCGCGGCGACCCGCCCGGAGAGTCTCGTGTTCGGCGCCGGGCGGCTGGCCCTCATCGCGGCCGTGCTGCGCGAGCGAGGAGAATCCTGATGAGCGAGCCGACGACGAAGCTCTATCACGTCCAGTTCGACAACGAGTCCTACTACGTCGAGGCGCCGAGCTTCGCGCTCGCGATCGAGGCCTGGAAGCGCCACGTCGCCGCCCTGTGGGGCGCGGACTACGACGGGACAGAAGAGCCCGAGAGCGTGGCCCTCGTGCACGACGAGCCGGTGATCCGATGAGCCAGCCGAAAGTAACCGTGTTGTATCACGCCAATTGTCCGGACGGGATGACGGCCGCGTGGGTCGCTCACGAGGTCTTCGGCGACACCGCCCGCTACGTCCCGGTGTTGTACGGTCAGACGCCGCCAACGATCCCAGCGAAGACAGAGCACATCTACGTGCTCGATTTCAGCTATCCCCGTGCGCAGCTCCAGGAATGGGGACAGCGGACGCAGGTCCTGGTCCTCGACCACCATGAGACCGCGGCGGACGAGCTTCGCGATCCCGAGGGCTTCGCGGCCGAGTTCGACATGGAGCGCTCGGGGGCCGGCATCACCTGGGATTACTTCGATCGCCAGAACCGCGCCCGCTTCACCGACCACGGCGTCGAGCCCGGGAGAGGAGTCGGCGGGTTTCCGACGCGGCCGCGCATCGTCAACTACGCCGAGGATCGCGATCTGTGGCGGTTCCGTCTCCCGCACAGCCGAGCGATCTCCTACTGGATGCGGAGCTTCCCATACGACATGCTCGCCTGGCACACCGCCGCGATGCGCCTCGAGGACGAGTTCGAAGCGGTCGTTCGTGAATCCGCGGCCCTCCTGACGCTTGTCGACCAGCAAGTCTCCACGATGTGCCAGCAGAGCCGATGGGCATTCATCGGGGAGTGGCACGTACCGGTGGTCAACGCGACGGTATTCTTCTCCGAGGTTGGCGAGGAGCTGTGCCGCCTCCACAACGAGGCCCCGTTCGCGGCCTACTACATGGATCGGCGCGACGGCCACCGGCAATGGGGGTTGCGGTCGACCGGCTTCAATGTCGCCGAGGTTGCCAAACGGTACGGTGGTGGGGGCCACGCGCAGGCGGCCGGGTTCACGACGGAACCGACCTGGGCCGGCGAGCCGGAGGGCCGAGCATGACCGAGCCCACCGCCGGCCTCACACTCCTCGCCCTGAAAGCGGAGAACGTCCGCCGCGTCAAGCTCGTGGAGATCCGTCCTACGGAACCCACTGGCCTGGTGAAGGTGGCGGGGAAGAATGCGCAGGGCAAGACCAGTACCCTCGATACGTTCGAGATGCTGCTCGGCGGCAAGAATCACCACCCGGCCAAGCCCATCCGCGCCGGTGAGAAGAAGGCCACCGCGAGCCTCATGCTGCAAGACGTCACCGGCACGCCGGTGTACCGCATCACGGGGACCTGGACTGAGAGGACGTACGAGCTGCTCGTCGAGCGCATCGGGCAGGGGAAGGTCGCGCGGCCCCAGGAGTTCCTCGACGCGCTCGTCGGTGCGGGGCTTGGCTTTGACCCCGCGGCCTTCCAGCGCCTCAAGAACAAGGACCAGGTCCAGGCGCTGCTCGACCTGGTGCAGCTCCCTGTTGATCCCCGCACACTCGATGCCGAGCGCAAGGGCGCCTACGAGGAGCGCACGGCCGTCAACCGTGAAGTGAAGCAACTCGAGGGCCAGCTCGCGGCGCTCGTGGAGCCCGAGGGGGGCGTGCCGGACGTCGAGGTGTCCGTCGCCGCGTTGACGGAGGAGTACCAGCGGCGCATCACGGTCAAGGCGGACCACGATCGCCAGCGCGACGAGCTGGCCTCGATCGAACGTGCAGTGAACGACGCGCGCGTGGAAGTAGAGAAGCTAGAGGCCGCTCTAGCGACAGCCCAGCTTATCCTGATTCAGCGCAGCGGCCAGGCGACCGGACTGCGCGGCGTAGTGGCATCCCTGGTCGATCCCGACGTCGACGGCATCGCCGAGCAGATGCGCACCGCGGAAGCCGTCAACGTCCAGGTGCGGCAGAAGCGCCAGCGCGCCACCGTCGTCACCGAGCTGGACGCGCGCCGGGCCACGGTGACCCAGCTCACCCAGTCGATCGAGGCCGTCGACACGCGCAAGGCCGAGCTGCTCGCCAAGGCCCCGTTCCCGATCCCCGGGCTCGGATTCGAGGAGGTCGGCGGGGAGTACACGGTCACGTACAACAAGATCCCCCTCGCGGACCTCACCGGGTCCGAGCCGATCCTGGTGTGCACGGCGATCGCAATGGCGGCCAATCCCACCGTGCGCGTGATCCTCATTCGCGATGCCTCGCTGCTCGACGCGGAGACCTTGGCCGCGCTCGGGTCGTTCGCGCAGGGGCGGGGGTATCACATCTTGACCGAGCTCGTGGGCGACGGGGATGCGTCGAGCTTTGTGATCCAGGACGGTGGGGTGGTCAGTGGGCCGGGCGTCGGCGTCGTCACGTCGGAGAAGGGGGCGGCGCTGCCGTGGTAGCCAAGACCACCGCACCTCCCGACGGCCACGGACGCTGCCCCGTGTGCAACCGTGCGTTCCCGCTGCTGAGCGGAAAGGGTCGCCGGATCCCGCGGCATACCTACCAGCGGGTCCGCACGTGCGCAGGGAGCCTCAAGCAGGCCGCGGCAGGAGCGACCCCATGACCCACTCCGAGGGCTTCAAGCTTATGCAGTACGCGTGTCCCTCCGGCCACGTCGAACTGATCTGGAATAGCCGTGATGGCGTGACGCCGTTTGGGATCCGCTGCCGCTTCTGTCCCGATCCGACCCCACAGACGGCTCAGCATGTGCGCTGGCACGAGGACGCCTTCTCGATGAGCTACAACCCGCCGCGCGGGCATCGTTACTTCCGCGACGGGCGCCCCGAGGAAGCGGCCGCGATCATGCGGGCTCGGATCGAGCGGATGCGGGAAGAGTATCCGTGCACGCCCGAAGAGGAAGCCGAGCTGATCCGCAGTGCGCGTGATGGGGACGACGGCGGCGAGTTCCAGCACGGCTGGCCCATGCTCGTCACCCGGGGCGACGACAACGATACGTTGACGCATCCGCTCCCGGATGCGCCCCTACCTCGGACGGAGCGCTTCGCGTGACCCGGACCGCGGGAGCCGAATGTAAGGATGTAAAGGACAACCTTACATTCACGCTGGACGAGGCTGTCACCCGTGCCCGCGAGATCGAGCGCATGCTCGCCCACGGCACGCTCACTGTTCCTTATCCGGCCCCGATCCGCGCGGAGCTGGTCGAGTGCGTGCGGGTCTTCTCCGAGTGGGCCACGACGCCCGAGCGGCTGAAGGAGCTGGCAGGACGGCTCGACGCACCGGACCTTCCATGGTAGGCGCGCTCTTCTGTCTCTGCTGTCGCGAGTTGGCCCACGTCGAGCGCCGCCTCGACGCGACGTGTGTCCGTTGCGGCGGACCCGCCTGCGCACACTGTGACAAATGCTACGGCTGTAAGCGGATCATTTGCGATGCCTGCAACGCGCAGGGCACGCCCCCGTTTTCGTATCCCGGCGATCGGTACAGGCACCCGCACGGCATGCCCGCATGACCCTCGCCCCAATCCCCACCCTCGACGAGATCGCCGCGCACCCGGAGCGGCCGTTGCTGCCCGACGTCGCGCGCGCGCTCTTGATCCCGGCGAAAACCGCGGCCGCCGTGGTGGAGCGCTGGGCGCTCGAGGGAAGCGCCAATGGGATCGCGGCCGCGCCCGATCGCACGCTGCGCCTCGACGAGGCGGCGCCGCGTCTCGGCCTGGCCATCAAGACGCTCGCGCGGTGGACGCGCACGAAGCCGGAATGGGCGGCCTGCGTCGTGTCGCGCTCACAGAACCGGATCCTCTTGAGTGCCTCCCGCTTCGAGGCCACGCTGCGCGACCATGTCGCCGGCGAGATGGCCCCGCCCCCGCGGGGCGCCCGCCGCCCGCGCGCCCGCATCAACCCCCACTTCTCGCTGCGATGACCATCAGATGTCAATGCATCGGGTGCAAAGTGGAAGAGCAGAAGGGACAAGAGCGAGCCCACGGGCTTGTCGCGCATGCCGTGAGAATGGGTCGCCTGCCGGCAGCGGCGCGCCGGCGACGGACTACGATCATCGGGACTACGGACAGCCTCTGGTAGTCGCGCCGCTCTGTGGATCGTGCAATCATCGTCGGCCCCCGGCGCGCTGGTGGCGGCCTCGACGATCACAAAATAGAATTACAACATCATCATGATGATGATATATACTGAGGCCATGACGTCCCCAGCTTTTTTCGAGGAGGACCCGCATGGCTACGGTCAAGATCCCCACGCTCAGCTGCCATCGGTGCGGACACACCTGGATCCCGCGGAGTGCGCCCCAGTTCTGCCCGAAGTGCCACAGCCCGAAATGGAACGAGCCGCGCGCCGCGGCGGCGCCGGCCAAGCGGGCCCGGAAGGCGCGGGCGACATGACGCCGCCGGGGGAGACGTCAGCGGAGAAGCCGGCCAAGGCCAAGAAGGCCCGGCCGGAGCGGTACGGGTTTGGCCGCGTCTACCAGCGCGGGGCGGCCTGGTGGATCGCCTGGTACGCCAATGGGATGACCCGGCGGGAATCGGTGGCGCGCCTCCTCGGCAAGCCGATGGCGGCCGTCACTGAGCGGGATGCGATCCGGCTGCTGAACGTGCGCCTGCAGGACAAGGCGCGCGGCAAGGTGGTGCTGCCCCAGCACGAGCGGGCCACGGTGGCCGAGATGCTCGCCGACTACGAGCGCCACCTGGAGGCGGAGAAGCCGGACACCGTGGACGGCTACCGGTCACAGATCCGCGCAACGGCCGGCTGGCTCGGCAAGGAGCGGGTCCAGGCGCTGGACCTGGTCCGGCTCACGGACGCGGCGCGGGCCCGCGAGGATGCGGGCTGGCTCCGGGGGACGGTCAAGCAGCGCCTGGGGGTGCTGCACGCGGCGATGGTCTACTGGCAGCGCGCCGGCCGGCTCGCGACCGTGCCCCCGATGCCGCGGCTGACGGTGCACAATACGCGGCACGGCTTCTTCGAGGATACGGAGGTCGCCGCGATCACCCGCCACATGCCCGAGGAGGCCGCGGACATCACCTGGGCGCTCTACTACCTCGGCTGGCGCATCAACGAGGTCCTCGGGCTGACGTGGGACCGGATCGATCTGCGGGAGCGGACGGTGCGGCTGGATACCTCGAAGAACAAGGAGGGGCGCACGCGGCCGATCATCGAGGAGGGGTTTCTCGCGCTGCTCGAGCGCCGGCGCCGCGCCCGGGTGCTGGGTCAGCGCGAGAAACC
>Ga0268264_10000356_pt1 | contig 68810 bp, 63 predicted proteins | sample KBSSwiS32_FD_190357 | JGI IMG/M metagenome (GOLD analysis project Ga0268264, IMG submission 190357) | Switchgrass rhizosphere microbial communities from Kellogg Biological Station, Michigan, USA - KBS Switchgrass S3-2 (SPAdes) (version 2) | ecosystem: Host-associated > Plants > Roots >... | reverse complement strand
GCGTATAGCGCGCTCTCCCCGGGGACCGGCTGTGCCCCCGTCATTCCCTGGTGATCGCACATCGCTGCCCGGTTGGGCTCGCGCGACTCCAGTCAAACTTGACACCAGCATTGGGGTGTCAGGACCACACGCTTTGACCGTCCGCAACACTGCCGCTCGTCCCGCGCGCCTCTCTCGACCGCTCACGAATTGCTTCGCCCGGCGACCTCATGCGCACACGACAGCGTCGCGTCCACCGCATCCCGCCCCACGTTTCGTGACGATTGGACGTAACGCCCCTCTGCATCGAGGCGGGATGCGCGAGACATGCCACAGAATTCTGAAAAACAGAAGCAAAATATTTTTTCCAGGAGGGCTGGACAGGAATTCGCGGACGCCGCCCGTCGGGCAAATCAGTTGGCGGCGTGATCGCAGAAGTAGCTGCCGCGCAGCGCTTTTCTATCCCTCCCTGCGCTTCGCCGGGCGCTCGCGAGGGTGGGATCGGAAGAGCCTCGCGACGGACGCGATCCGCCGGCTGGCGAAGCAAATGCCGTCGCGGTCCAGCGGCCGGACCGCGAGCCGATTCATGTCAATCCGACCGCCGCCGGCGCTGCACCGGCCGCGGTCACGGGGTGCCGCGAACCTGTTCGATCACTGCGCCGCACTTCGCATTCGATACGTCTCCGGATCACCGCTGTCGGTCGGCTTCTCGATCGCGCGCTTCAGCGCCGCGCTCATCGGGACACTGAGGTTGACGCCGTTCGGAGGAATCGGGTTGAGAAACCATTTGGCATAGATCTTGTTGATCTCACCGCTGCGATAGATCGCCGCCAGCGCATCGTCAGCCACTTCCTTGAAGGCTGGATCGTCGGGCGGCAGCAGCATGCCGTAGGGCTCTACCGACAACGCTTGGTCTGACACGACGTAGTCGGCTGGCGCCGCCGAGTCGGCCACGGCGCCGTACAGCAGGATATCATCCATGATTTGCGCGGCGGCGCGATCGGATTCCAGCATGCGGAACGCCTCGAAATTGTCCTTGGCCGCGACAATCGTAAGGCCAAGATGGCGCTCCGCATTGAGCTCGCTGATCTGCTTGAGATTGGTTGTTGCGATGGTCGATACCACCGCTCTGCCCTTGAGGTCATCCAGGGTGTGCAGATTGGCGGCCACCTTGGAGACGAAGCGGTTGGCTGCGACGAAGAACGTGGACGAGAATGCCACAACCTTTTTCCGTTCGACGTTGTTGGTCATCGTATCGCATCCGAGATCGATCTTCCCGCTCAAGATCGACGGAACGCGAAGCGACGGCGTGATCGGCACAAGCTTGACCTCCAGCCTTGCCAGGCCAAGGCGCGCCTTCACGGCGTCGACAATGACGTGGCAGAGGTCCATGCTGTAGCCCACGACCTTCTCGTTCTTGTCGTAATAAGAGAACGGGAACGCCGATTCGGGATGTCCAATCGCGATGACCCCGGTGCTCCTGATCTTCTCCAGCGCGCCTGTCCGTTCTTCGGCGGTCGCCGCGTGGCCTGCCACCCACAGCGCAGTAGCCACCAGGATGAATGTCACGCGCATCGTTCCGTCTCCTCGTTGGGATTTCCGGTTCACCCTCACGACATTTCATCTCGCGCCCCGAACTTGCCCGATCATTGCGCCGCGCTTCGCATTCTATACGTCTCCGGATCGCCGCTATCCGTGGGCTTCTCGATCGCGCGCTTCAGCGCCGCGCTCATCGGGACATTGAGGTTGACGCCGTTTGGCGGGATCGGGCTGAGAAACCATTTGGCATAGATCTTGTTGATCTCACCGCTGCGATAGATCGCCGCCAGTGTATCGTCAGCCACCTTCTTGAAGGCGGGATCGTCGGGAGGCAGCAGGATGCCGTACGGTTCGACCGACAGCGCGTCGTCCGATACGAGGTAGTCGGCGGGCGCCGCCGAATTGGCCACCGAGCCGTACAGCAGGATATCATCCATGAAGTGTGCGGCGGCGCGATCGGATTCCAGCATGCGGAACGCCTCGAAATTGTCCTTGGCGGCGAGGATGGTGAGGCTGAGGTGGCGCTCCGCATTGATCTCGGTGACCTGCTTGAGATTGGTTGATCCGATGGTCGATACCACTGTTCTGCCCTTGAGATCATCCAGGGTCCGCAGATTGGCGGCCACCCTGGAGACGAAGCGGTTGGCAGCCACGAAAAAAGTGGAGGAGAATGCCACAGCCTTTTGCCGTTCGACGTTGTTGGTCATGGTTTCGCAGGCGATATCGATCTTCCCGCTCAGGATCGAGGGAATGCGAAGCGACGGCGTGATCGGCACCAGCTTGACCTCCAGCTTCGGCAGGCTGAGCCTGGCCTTCACGGCATCGGCAACGAGATAGCAGAGGTCCATGGCATAGCCCACGACCTTCTCGTTCTTGTCATAGTAGGAGAAGGGGATCGAGGATTCACGATGTCCAATCGCGATGACCCCGGTGCTCCTGATCTTCTCCAGCGTGCCCGTCAGTTCCTCGGCGATTGCCGCATGGCCTCCGACGCACAGCGCAGTCGCGGCCAGGATCATCTTCAAGCGCATCATGCCATTTCCTCCCTGGGATTTGCGATTCATCTTCACGACATTCATCTCGCGCCCCGCGCCGCTGACGGCTGGTTAGCCAACAGGTCGCGCCGCTCCGGACCGGCCGGCCGGCCGACGACCTCCGCATAGCCGTCGATCGACGACGGTCTTCCGATCAGGAAGCCCTGCACCAGATCGCAGCCGGCACGGGTGAGGACGTCGAGCTGGGCTCGCGTCTCGACACCCTCCGCGGTCACCGGAAGCTCCAGTCCGCGCGCCAGTCCGATGACGCCGCGCAACAGTGCCTTCGACTGCGCGCTGCGTTCGAGGTTAGATATGAAGCTGCGGTCGATCTTGATCATGTCGAATGGAAACGCCTGCAGATACGACATCGACGAGTAGCCGGTGCCGAAATCATCGAGCGCGATGCGCACGCCCAGCGATTTGAGGCGCCGCAGGATCGACACCGCGCGGGAGAAGTCGTCGATCAGAACGCCTTCCGTGATCTCGAGTTCGAGTCGTCCGGCGTCCAATCCGGTCTCGATCAGGGTCTCGTGGACAAGCCGCACGATGTCATCGTTGCGAAACTGGACCGGTGACAGATTGACGGAGATATGCAGCGGGTTCGGCCAGGACGCTGCCTCGCGGCAGGCGGCACGCAGGATCCATTCACCCATCGAGACGATCAGCCCGTTCTCCTCCGTGAGTGGAATGAAGATTCCGGGTGGAACCAGGCCACGGCTCGGATGGTGCCAGCGGACCAGCGCTTCGAAACCCACGATCTCGCCGTCGATTCTCGCCAGCGGCTGATAATCGAGCCGCAATTCGTCGTTGGCGACGGCGGACTGCAGGTCGTGCTGCAGTTCACGTCGATCGCGCAATTCCGCCGCCATGTCGGGCTCGAAGAACCGGATCGCATCGCGCCCTTCGGCCTTGGCGCGGTACAGCGCGACATCCGCGTTGGCGAGCAGGGATTCCGGATCGGCCCCGTCGGCCGGGCAGGACGCGATGCCGATGCTCAGTCCAATGCGCAACTGTCGTCCGGCGAGCTCGATATCGCCCATCAGCGCGGTTCGGAGTTGCTGGGCCAGCTGCCCCACCGCCGCGGTCTGTGCTTCTCCGACGGTGATCACGATGAACTCATCGCCGCCGACGCGCGCCAGGAAAGCGCCGTCCGCAACGGCTTGCAGACGCTGCGCCACCTCGCGCAGCAGCGCATCGCCGACCAGATGGCCGTAGAGGTCGTTGACTTCCTTGAAGCGGTCGAGGTCGAGGCACAGGATCGCGAAGGTCCCATCCGTGCGCAAGGCCTCGTCGATGGTCGTCGCCAGATAGTCGGAAAATGCCGCGCGATTGTGCAGGCCCGTCAGCGGGTCGTGATGGGCAATGTGCGCGATCCGTTTCTCGGCGTGCCTTTGTTCGGTGATATCCTCCACCGTGGTGACGAAGCCGCCGCCCGGCGCCGGCCGGAACACGGTCACCATGGCCCGCCCATCGGCAAATTCCGTCACGATGCTCGCCGGCTCGCCGGCGGTGATCATGGCCATCATCCCGCGAATATACGCGTCGGGACCACTTCCCGGATGCAGGCGGTGCAGAACCTGATGGTCGAAGAGCTGCTGCAGCGTGGTTCCCGGCATCGTCAACTCATGCGGCAGCAGGAACATCTCGGCATAGCGATCGTTGCACAGGATGAGGCGCCGGTGTTCGTCGTACATGCAGACGCCTTGCGACAGGTTGTTCAGCGTGGAGTCGAGCTGGATGCTTTGCCTGCGGAAGAACTGCACGACGACGGCGCCGGTGCCGCCGATCGCCACCACGAGAACGATGGTGAGGCCGACCAGGTATCCTGCCTCGGTCCACCAGTCGGCGAGTGCGGCGGCCACCGTGGTGCTGGCCGTCAGATTGATCGGGACGTCGGGAGGCCGTGCTTCCGCCATCAGTCGCTCGGAGCCATCCACCACATCGTGCTGCCCGGCCGAGCCGCTGCGGGACCGCGGCATCTTCCCGCCATGGACGCTGCTGACAAAGGATTTTCCGATGAAGGAATCGATATGCGGATAGCGCGCGAGCATGACGCCGTCATTGCGAAACAGCGCGGTGGATTCATCGGTCCCGCGTGCAAGAGTTCCATAGGATTCCTCGAAGTACTTCGAGGCGACCGTGCCGACGACCAGACCGAGGAATTCGCCGTTCGATCCCCTGAACTTGCGGGCGAAGGAGATGGTCCAGAGACCGGTCTGGGGATCCCGCGTCGGCTCGCCGAGCATCGAGCTCAATCGCGGGCTGTTCTTCAGCGCCTCGAAAAAATCCCGACCTCCGAAATTGACTGATGGCGTTGGCCAGGCCTGCGACGAATTGATGAGCTTGCCATCGGCGCCGACCAGCAGGACCGCCCCGATGTGAGGGAAGCCGCTGATCTTGTCCTTCAGCATCAGGTGGATGCCGCGTCCCACCATGGCGCGGGCATAGAGTTCGTCGGAAACGATCGCGAGCGTTTCCATGTATTCGATCAGGTTGGCCTCGATGAGGTCGATCGACTGGAGGTCGCGCGCGGTCTGCCGAGCAAGCACGGTCGCGGTTGCCAACAGCTGCTGCTTGCTCTGCTCGATCGCGTGATAACGCAGATTGGACAGGATCAGGGCGATCACGCCCACGACCAGCGCGATCAGGAACGCGCCGCACAGCACGAGGACGACAATCGGGCGCGTCGAGACGGTCCGGCGCACCGGACGGGCCGTGCCCGCCAACTCCGCGTTCGCCAGCGAGCCGGCACGTGAGCGAACGACCCACGACATGGTTCCCTCGATAATAGACATCCTGGGAAAGCCTAGGTCCGGCTGCCATGAATCACGTTAACGGCGGGGCATTGGCCGCGCCGGAACGTCGGCACAGTTAAGAATGGATTTTATCGCCGCGCCTGCGGCCCCAGGGCGGACCGCACTACCGTCTCGTTCGAGAGCGCAGCACCACTTTGCCCAGTAATAAGTAAAACTACGGGTAACCCGAAGGGCCGCTCGGGAGCATGCGGCCAGGCGCCGACGACCGGCGCAAGCCGCCTTCCTGTCCCGCCTCAGCCGCCTTTGCGCGCGATGATGGCGAGCGGACCGCCGCCGTCCGGCCCCTGATGTTCGGCTCCGCCGGAGACGAACAGCAGGGTGGTGCCCAGCACACCGGCGAGCACGCCGCCGACGAGTGCGCGGGCGTGCCGCGTGCCGGAGATATCGCTGTCATCCAGCATGGTGTGGCGCGCGCCGCGAATGACGCCGCTGCGCGACGGTTCGGCCTTGGCCAGCGCGGCGACGATGCGCGATTGCGCGTCGGGACCGAGCGGCAGCGTGGCCGCGATCCCCAATTGGGCAAGCACGCGCGCCAGCGCCGATGTATCGATCGCGTCCGTCATCACGTCGTGCGCGATGACGTGGTCACCGCTCCAGGCCGCGCTGTTGCCGATCACCAGGATCTGGTTTTCGAGCAGTTCGACGCCGGCGGAAGTCGAGGCGCGCTGCGAGAACAGCGTGAGGTCGCGGCAGACCGCGTCGTCACCGATCGCCGTGTGTTCCCCCAGCGCGAGCGCGACACCGAGCGCCGAGGCGCCGCGCGAGTAGCCCATCGATTTCAGCGTGTCGTCGGTCGCAACCGTGTGTCCCGCGGCCAAGGCCTCCGCCACGCGGGCCTTGGTCAGCAGCGGGCATTTCACCTGGACGTAGTGGACATCGTCGGGCGAGGTGATTCTCGCCCGTGCCATCGTCTCGCGCACGGCATCGGCGGTCGCGTCGATCTGCGCGGCCCGGCCGATTTCATGAGCCGCGAAGGGACGCGTGATCGCGGCGCCGACGGCAAGTGATTTTGTACCGTCGTTCGAACCACCGTCCGAAGCGACCACTTCGAACACGAGCCAGTGCGGCGAGAGCCCGCCCTCGGTGCCGCCCGACATCACCAGCGCGACTCGTCGCTCCACGGCGTCGAGCGGCTCGCCGGTCAGGTCCGCGATCATTCGGGTCAGCGTCGCGGATGCAAAGCCGCGGGTGAAGTCGTTGACGCAGCCGTTGCCCTCGGTCTTGCCCAGGATGGCGACGATGCCCCTGGGATCGAGTTGGCCCGAGGTCACGAGGGCGTGGAGGCCGGCGACATCGTCAGGGGCCGCGGCGGGGATGCGATGAACGCGGGTGAGCATGGTGAGGTCCTGTGATCCGGATCGCGCGCGGGCGGCTGCTGTTTCGCGCCGGCCGCAGCACCGGGCGTGCAAAAATCACGCCTGCCGGGCGGCTGAATGCAAGCCTTGGATAATGCAAGCCTTGGATGCTGTTGCCGGTGATCAGAATCTGTAGGCGAGCCCGAGGGTGGCGGTGTGGGTGCGGATGCTGACCGCATAATGCGCGGCATCGGAACCGGGATCGGCGGAAGGCTGGCCGGCAAAAAGCACGCCTGTTGCCGTGCCGAAGTCGCTGTAGCGGTATTCGCCACGCAGGAGCCAGGCACCGAACGTCCGCTCGACGCCAGCGCCGACGGTCCAGCCGGTGAGGGTGTGGCGATCGATTTGCGTCTTGGCGGCAAATGGTGGCGAACTCAAACACAAGGGATCATCCAATGTGTTGGCGCAGGTTCCGGACACCTCGACGCCCTGCAAGGCAATGCCGGCGGTGCCGTAGATCAGCGTTTCCGGCATCACGATGTACCCGAGGCGCGGCCGCAGGCTCGCATCCCAGAGCGCGCGGATGAAGGACCGGTCGGGCCCGGGTCCGGGAAAGCCGGCGTTGCAGACGATGCGGCAGCCCGGCACGCCGGCATGGGTGTCCCTCGCGTTGGACCAGCCTGCGTCGATCTCGAGGCCGTAGAGCCATCGACCGACCTGCCAATTGTATCCGGCATAACCCCCAACGCGGAGTCCCGCTGGCGTGAACCGGTCGGGCGAGGAGGCGTCGATAACCGCTGTTCCCACGGTAACCGAGGGCGGGTCGATGAACTGCGTGGTCGTCCAGTTCGCGTCGGTCCATTGCCCGCCCAGCGCAAAGCCGACATATGGCCCGGCCCAGTCGCTCGCGACCGGCGCAGCTCTGGCAACCGGCACCTTGACCGGCATCTCGGCGGCGAAAACGCCCTGCCCGGCGCTGGCACCGAATGCGAAAATCAGAGTGCTCCACAGTCCGACGCGCATGTGGCTGCCCCTCCACCCCTGATTGCAGGGCTTAGCAAATCGCGCGCGGCCTGAACACAGCGGCGTCGTGATCATCGCGGGATAACTCACCTGCCACGCCTGGCGGAGCCTTGCGATACCGTCACGGGTTAGACTATTTCCTGTGGCGTGGCGTTCGCCGGCAAGCGCCGGGCAGGTCGGCGGCAATGGCCGGAGGGCCAACGGTTGGATCATCGCTCAACGGCGCGGTGGTTCCAGCGTGATGTAGCGGGGCGCTGGACGGCCCGCGCGAACGTGAATTGACCGGAATCAACATCGCCGGTCTGTTGGGTTGCGCAGATGCTGTGTCGCCAATTGTGAGGAAGATTCCGATGCGTCGTTTGGCTTTGGCGATTTTGGCAATCGCGTCGGTTTCGGCAGCCGGGCCGGCCCACGCCCAGAAATATGATCCCGCCTTTCCGTTTTGCATGCACGTCGTCGACTGGCGCTCAACTCCTTGGGAGGATTGCAGCTACTACACGATGGCGCAATGCCGAGCGTCGGCGTCCGGCCGCGGGTTCATGTGCGACCCCAACCCGTATTACGTCGGCGCGACAGCCGCGCCGGGACGACACAACAGGCGGCATCGCCGCGCCGATTGAGCTCATCCGGTTCGATGAGCATCCGCGTACTGCGGCCGCTTTACTGCTTCGTCGAGGTCCACCGTCCGGAGCATCCGTCGGAGCCCCTGAACGTTCCGGAGCCGCTGCGGCCGGATGCATGGCCGCTGCTGACGACGGTGACGCCGTTGTAGTGGCCTTCGGTTGCTTCACCCGACTGCGGCAGGTTGCTCTTCTGCTGAAACTTGCTGATCGCGAGCTTCATGCCGGTCTTGCCGTCGGGAACGTCCGGGTCGAAGTTGCGCTCGTACAGCCGGTCGCTCAGTTCGCGCAGCAGCGCCGAATCCTTGATCGGCACGAAGTCGGGATCCGGACGCAGCGGGTCGGCGAGCGGCGGCTGTTGCGGCGGCGGCGTGAGCGCAACCTGCGGCCCCGTCGCCTGCGGCGGCGGCACGAAATAAAACGAGCCGTCGATCGGCGAGGACGACACCCAGGGCTGCTGCGATCCGCCGGTCTCCCGCTTCACCGCGAGGCCGACCTGATTGAAGGTTTGAAACAGGTCGAGCCCCGGCTGTTTGACGGTCACGGCCAGAGCCCTGGTATACGGGCTGTGGCCGTCACGGCCATCCATGGCGACGCTGCCGGGCTGCGTCGCGTAGGAGATCAGCGTGCCCTCCGGCGCCCGCATCTGGGCAAGCCCGCCATCGGCGGAGCGCAGCCCGCGGGCGCCGAACGGGTTGTTGCGGCAGGCGTCGAGGATCACCATGTTGAGCCGCGTGCCCGAACCCTGCATCTGGCGCAGCGCGAGATTGACATCCACCATCTGGAAATCGACGTCGGCTTCGCGGGTCGGATTGGCGCCGACCGGCACCAGATAATTCGCGCCGCTCACCTGGACGCCGTGGCCGGCATAATAGAACAGCGCGACGTCAGCGCCCTGGATTTGTCGCCCGAAGGCCTGCACATCGGTGTCGAGCGCTGCCTTGTCGAGATCGAGCCGGGCGCGTCCGCCGATCAGGGTGAAGCCGAGGCCGGAGAGCGTATCGGCCATCAGCGTCGCATCGTTGCGGGGATTGTCGAGCCGCGTGATGTTCTGATAGGCGGAATTGCCGATCACGAGCGCGACGCGTTTCTCCGCGGCGGCGGGACCAGCCGGCAGCAGCGATAGCAGCGCAATCGCCGCTGCCAGTGTCCGGCAATGTAGAATCCAGTTCAATCGTGACCCACGCATCTCCAAACTATTCCCCGACGCTCGCGGCAAATTAGCAGCCGGCGCGCGCCACGCAAAGCGCCGCCGCGGCTTTCGCCGGAGCAAGAAGATCAATCCATCTTTAGGAAAATTGAAACCGGGAAATTCAACTGCCGATGAACGCCATGCAAGCTAGAGTAGCGTATGCTGCCGTGACGCCGTTGAGGTGATTCGAGGCGGCGGCCGGATCGCAGAGATACCGTATGGTCCGCATGCCTGTCCGCCTTGGCGATTGAGGGTTTCGCGTCACGGGTCAGGGCGATCGCGGCCGGCCGGTATCCCGGCCCGGCGTTGATTGGCCGCCAACAAGACGCAGCAGCAGGGTACCGAGGAACAGGCGTCTCGTGGTGTGAGTTGAGGGCGTAGGCCCTTCGGAGATTTTGATGAACCAGGAACCATCGGGGTCGCGCTCGGGAAAGACCTTCGCCTACGCGACGTCGGCTCTGCTCGTTGCGGCAGCGATGCTCGGCGGCGCCTATGCATGGATCTCGCCGCCACATTTGGCTGAGCCGCTCGAGCAAGTGACCATCGCGAGCGTTCGATCTCCGGCAGCGTGCCCGGTCATCGTTGCGCAAGCGAACGGCTATTTCGCGAAGGAAGGCCTGGTTGTCGCGATTCAATCGCGGACCAGCGGAAAGGCGACGCTGGACATGGTCTTTGGAGGACAAGTCGATCTGGCGACGTCGGGAGACCTTCCCGTGATGTTTGCCGTCATGGACCGTCAGCCCATGTCGATCGTGGCGACCCTGGCCACCGGGGAGAACAACCTCGGAGTTGTCGGGCGAAAGGACAAAGGCGTCGTGACGCCCGCCAGCCTGAAGGGAAAACAGATCGGCGTACCGATGATGAGCGCCGGACAATTCGTCCTCGATGTGATCCTCACACGTCAGAAGCTGTCGATGAGCGACATAAGGGTGCGTGACCTCAGGCCGGAGGAATTGGCCGCGGCGCTGGCGAAGGGCGATATCGACGCGGCTTCGACGTGGCAGCCGTATCTCGGCACATTGGAGACCCAACTCGGCGAAAACGGGACGACCTTTCATTCCGCGGGCATCTATGACGTGGCGGTTAGCCTTGTGGGGACGCGGACCTATGTCGCCGAGCACCCGCAGACGATCAGGAAGATTCTGCGCGCCTTGATCGTCGCGGCGCGTGTTTGCAAGGACAGCCCTGCTGCGGCCCGCGAACTCGTCGCCGAGGCGATGAAGCCCGACACACCGGACTTGAAGGAGCTTTGGTCCTCGTATCGATTCAATGTCGTGCTCGACCAGAGCCTGATCCTTGCACTGGAGGATGAAACGCGATGGGCGATCAAGAACCGCCTCACGGACAGAACCGATGCGCCGAATTACCTCGACTCCGTCCATCTCGATGCGCTGGAATCGGTCGCACCCTCGGCAGTGACGATCATGCATTGAAAGTGTCCAGGTGAACCTCTCGACGCGGTTCAAAGTCACAGGGTTATTCTCGGGGCTGGCCGTCTTGGCGATCGGCGTCGTCCTGTTGTCCGCGACGCAGCAGGTGAAACAGGAGCTCGTCGAGAACGAGGAGGCCGGCGAAATTCTCAGGGGTGTTACCGCGCTCCGATACCTTACGCTGGAATACGTATCGCGCCATGAAGAGCGCCCGCGCGCACAGTGGCGACTGAGCCATTCATCGCTCTCGAGGCTGCTCGCGGGCAAGACGAAATTCACCGATGCGGCGGAACGGGACATCATCGACAATCTCTACCACACGCATGAGAGCGTCGGCGTCCTGTTCTCCCAGCTCGAGGCGGAATACACGGATGGCGAATCGACCAAGGGGGCGAGCGCGATACTCGAAGAGCTCCAGGCCAGGCTCGTCGGGTTGATCGCGAACAAGACACAGGCGATGATTTCCGACGCGCTGAGCCTGTCCGAGCGAAGCCGGACCGGTGTCCTGGAGGCGCAATGGCGCGCAAGTATCGCGGTCATCGCTTTTTCCGGCGTCGTCTTGCTGGCAATTGCGGCGACGATGTACCTGATGCTGCGAAGCGTCGTCGGACCGTTGGGGAAGCTGCGCGAAGGCACCGAGATCGTGGGCGCTGGCAATCTCGATTATCGGCTCGGCCTGTCTGCCAGAGACGAGATCGGGGAGCTGGCGCGCGCGTTCGACGGAATGACCGCGAAGCTGCAAGGCACGACCGTCTCGCGTGATGAACTCGCCGTGGCCAATGCGGGGCTGCAATCCGAAATGGCGGTCCGCCGGCAGGCAGAACACAAGGCCCGGGAGCAGCTCGGGCGGCTCAATCTGCTGCACCAGATCAGCCGTGCGATCGGCGAGCGACAGGATCTGAACAGCATTTTCCAGGTGGTCGTGCGCAGCCTGGAGGAGCAACTTCCGGTCGATTTCTGTTGCCTCTGTCTTCACGACGCAACCGACCACAAGCTCACGGTCGCCCGTATCGGACTGAAGAGCGGCGCGCTCGCCATCGAACTGGCGATGCCCGAGCGAGCCCGTATCGATATCGACGAGAACGGCCTGTCGCAGTGCGTCCGTGGCAAGCTCGTCTACGAGCCCGACATCGGCCAGGTGCCTTTCCCTTTTCCCGCGCGGCTTGCGCAAGGCGGACTGCGCTCGCTGGTGATGGCACCGCTGCTCGTGGAAAGCCATGTTTTCGGCGTCCTCGTGGTGGCTCGTATTCGGGCACAGGACTTCAGCAGCGGCGAGTGCGAGTTTCTGCGCCAGTTGAGCGAGCATGTCGCGCTGGCAGCGCACCAGGCGCAGCTCCACGGGGCTCTGCAGCAGGCCTACGATGATCTCCGGCAGACCCAGCAGGTGGTGATGCAGCAGGAGCGCCTGCGCGCGCTGGGGCAGATGGCAAGCGGCATTGCTCACGACATCAACAATGCATTGTCGCCGGTCGCGCTCTACACCCAGACGCTGCTGGAGGTGGAACCGAACCTGAGCCCGCGCGCCAGGGACTATCTGGAAACCATCCAGCGTGCCGTCGAGGATGTCGCCCACACGGTTGCGAGAATGAGGGAATTCTATCGCCAGCGCGAGCCGCAGCTGGTGCTGGTGCCGGTGGACGTGAACCTGCTCGTGCGGCAGGTGATCGACCTGACCCGCGCGCGCTGGAGCGACATGCCCCAGCAGCAGGGCATCGTGATTCAAATGCGGACCGACTTGGCAGCGGAGTCTCCGGTGATCCTGGGGGTGGAAAGTGAACTCCGCGAGGCGCTCACCAACCTGATCCTCAACGCCGTCGACGCCCTGCCGAAAGGCGGCGTGCTGTCGCTGATGACCAGGGCGGGAAGCGCCGCGGCCGGCCAGGCACCTGGATACGTCCACATCGAGATCGCCGACGATGGTGTGGGGATGGACGAGGAGACGTATCGGCGATGCCTGGAACCGTTCTTCACGACCAAGGGCGAGCGCGGCACCGGCCTCGGCCTGGCGATGGCGTTCGGCGTCGTGAAACGACATGGCGCGGAGATCGAGATCACCAGCGCGCTCGGCAAGGGGACGACCGTGCGCCTGAGTTTCCCGATGCCGGCGGCGACTGATGCCCTGCAAGCTCGAAACGGGGCCGTTGTCGCGGTACCGTCGCGCCTGCGTCTGCTCCTGATCGACGATGATCCGCTGCTGCTCAAATCGCTGCGCGAGGTCCTCGAGATCGACGGACACGTCGTGACTACCGCCAACGACGGCCAGGCAGGCATCGATACCTTCCGCGCCGCGCGCGGGCGTGGCGAGATCTTCGCGGCGGTCATCACTGACCTCGGCATGCCCTATGTGGATGGACGGAAGGTCGCCGGGGCCGTGAAGGAGACGTCCGCCTCCACGCCGGTGATTCTCCTGACCGGTTGGGGCCAGCGGCTGGTTGCCGAAGGCGACATTCCGCTGCATGTGGATCGCGTCCTCAGCAAGCCGCCGAAGCTGCGTGAGCTTCGAGAGACATTGGCACATTTCTGTCGACCGGACGCGCCGAGCGGGCCGTAGCCGGGAACGAGGGACCGCATGCCGAATTCAGAGCCGCCCCGGATACTCGTTGTCGACGACGAAGCAGCGCAGATGCGGGCGCTCTGCAATACCCTGCCGGATCACGGCTACCAGGCCATCGGTTTCACCGATGGAGAAGCGGCGCTCGAGAATTTGCGCAGCGCCCGTTGCGATCTGCTCCTCGCCGACCTGATGATGCCTCGTATGGATGGCATCACCCTGCTTCAGGCGGCGAAGACCATCGACCCTGACCTCGTTGGCGTCATCATGACCGGCGAAGGCACGATCGTCACCGCCGTGGAGGCGATGAAGTCCGGTGCGCTGGATTACATTCTCAAGCCATTCAAGCTGAGCGTGATCCTGCCGGTTCTGGCGCGCGCGCTGACCGTGCGGCGTCTGAGCATCGAAAACAGGGAACTGGAAGCGAGCATACGGGAGCGGACCATCGAGCTGGAGGCGGCAAACAAGGAGCTGGAAGCCACCAACCGGGAACTGGAGGCCTTCTCCTCCTCGGTGTCGCACGATTTGCGTGGACCCCTGACCGTGATCATTGGCTCCGCCTATATGCTGCTCGAAGACTGCTCGGCGCAAATACCCGCCGAAGCCCGTCAGCTTCTGAGCCGCTTGCTCGGCAGCGGCGAACGCATGATGCAGATCGTCGACGATCTGCTTCGGCTGTCGCGGCTCAGCCGTCAACCGCTTTCCAGGCATCCCGTGAATGTTTCGGCGCTGGTTCGCGAGGTGCTGGAAGAATTGCAAAGGGAACCGCGCGGGCACCGAATCGACATTCTGGCAGACCATCTTCCCGATTGTGTCGGCGACCCGACGTTGCTGAAACACGTTTTCACCAATCTGCTGTCCAACGCCTTCAAGTTCACGCGTGGAAAACCAAACCCGACCGTGGAAGTGAGCGGCCGGCAACATGCAGGAGAGAAGATCTATTTCGTTCGGGACAACGGCGCCGGGTTCGATTCGCAGCAAGCGAAAGACCTGTTCGGGGCCTTTCAACGTTTCCACAGCGCGGAACAATTCGAGGGTACGGGAATCGGGCTGTCCATTGCGCATCGTGTCGTCCAGCGCCACGGTGGACGGATCTGGGCCGAGGCGGAAGTCGACAAGGGCGCGACCCTGTATTTCAGCATCCCCGATTGAGCGGCATCTTGGGACGCGGCGAAGCCACCCGCAGGTGCGCAACGCGCTGTCTGACCAGCTCACGAGAATGAATCCGGTCGCGAATGCCACAATTGGGCCACGCGAATCGATGCAGGAGGAGCCGCGATGAAACCGAGATCGTTTGTTCGGTGGTTGTCCACGATCGGCGCGGTCGCCCTGTTGATGGTGGGGCCAGCCCATGCCGCCGATGTGCGCGTGATGATTTTCGCGGGCTTTTATGCAGTCTATTCCGAGCTGGGTCCGGCTTTCGAGCGCGCCAGCGGAGACCATCTGGTCACGACCCGCGGTCCGTCGGCCTACTCGGACAGCGGTAGCGGCACTTATCTATCGACCGTTCTGTTTCCCAGGCTCGGCATCGCAGAGCAGATCGCCGGCAAGAGCCGAAAGGTGCGTGGACCTCCGTCCGGCGAGCCGGTGGCCCAGGTGGTCGCGCGTGGCGAGGCGGAGATCGGCTTCCAGCAGGTCGCCGAACTGATCCATGTCCCTGGAATCGCCTTCGTCGGCGCGCTTCCCGCCGAGGTCCAGCCAGCGATCTCTTTCGCGGGCGCGCTCACGACCACGGTGCAGCAGCCCGAGGCCGCGCGTGCGCTGATCCGCTTCCTCGCCTCAGCCGAGGCGGCGCCGGTGATCATCGAGGCCGGGCTGATGCCGCTGCCGGAACGATAGCGCCGGTATCGCCGATCTGACCTTCGTGAACCGCAAGCGGCGAATTCGCCCAACGGACCCCGGATCGAAAAAGTGGGTATGAGTATCGCCGATCTGAAGTCCCGCGCATCGCGAGCCACAAATTCGCCTCACGGACTTCAGATCCAAAAGAGGTACTCGAATCATTAACCGGCGAGTACCCATGACTTTCCGAACTTCGTGAAAAGTGCCTGCTGAGATGGATCACATGCGTCGGAAAGCGGGTACGGGCCCCGGCGTCGTCACGATGCGGATGACGGCGGCGCCAGGCCCGATTGGATCTGCGTGGTTCAGGTCTTGCCTGCGGGTCTTGCCTGCGGGTCTTGCCTGCCGGTCGGCTCATCGACTTAAATTGCGTCCGAACTCATTTCGCGGAAGGGGTTTTCTGATGCCGAAAAAAGGGATCACGGGCCACGACGAATGGGTGGTGACACAGGCATTGGCGGCGGCTTTGGTCGCGCTGGAACAGCTTCCGGAGAAACTGCAGCCACGTCCGCACATGGACGACCTCGGCAAGCTCTTGGCTGCCCGTTGTCCCCCCGGAAGTGTCGGCCTGCATCTGGCCCAGGCGAAGTGTCGGCTGTTTCCCGACAGGGACCCGGAGAGCGTCTATCGGGAATATGGCCTGGAGGCGGGGCGAGACTGATGCACAGGACTGCCTGATCGCGAGGCACTGTGGGGCAACCGTCAAAATCCGGATCTGCACGCCAAATGGGCATGTCTCGACGAAGCAAGCGCGTCTGATCTCGCTTTCAACATGTTGACGCGAGACGACGTCTGCGGGATTGCATCGGCGCGAAGGATGCATTTACGCGCCGTGCCTGCGCAGGCGAACGTGAATTGACTGGAATCTGCTTCGGCCATCTGTTGCGTTGATGCTGTGCCGTCAGTTTCCGAGGGAGGCTTCGATGCGTAGTCTGGCTGTGGCGATTTTGACAATCGGGGCGATTTTGGCGGCCGAACCGGTTCGGGCCCAGAAATATGATCCGGCCTTTCCGTTCTGCATGTACAGCGTCGAGTGGGGAGGAAGCCCTCGCTACGATTGCAGCTTCCATACGATAGACCAATGCAGGGCATCGGCTTCCGGCCTCGGAGGCTCATGCGACCCTAACCCGTATTACGTGGGCGCAACGGCCTCGCGAGGACGGCAGGACAAGCAGTATCGCCGCCGCTATTGAGTTGATCCGGCCCGATGACCTGGCCGTCCGGAAGCGAGACCCGCCGGCCATCGCGCGCGTCGGGTTTTGTCGTGGGTCGCGATCGGCATCGCGGGTGATGTTCACCGGTTCTGCCATTTTGAATTTGAGGTTGGTCCCTTTTTTGTGTTAGCAACCTCGCGCCGAGAATAGGCGTGGCCGGATTGGTAAGCCCGGCCGGTTCCTGCAAACAGGAACCACTATCCACCGCTGAGCGGTTTGGACCCACGGCCGGACAGAGTGACGACGTTTGTCACGCTGCCGGCGGGTCGTGACATCAGAAACTCGGCTCTCCAGCAGCTTCGGCGTTGTCGTCTCGGTCCGTTCCTCAAACCTGAACGGATGAAAATCAATGCAACTCAAGCATCTCAATCTCAGCACGTCCGATGTGTCCGGTCTTGCCGGATTCTTCGAGCGGTTCTTCGGTTTCAAGCGCTCCTTCGAGCGCGGCTCCGGCGCCTTTACGATCCTGACCAACGACGAGGATTTCGTCCTGACCTTGATGAAGGCGAAAAAACTCGACCCGGTCGGCTACCCGGAGAATTTCCATGTCGGTTTCTATCTCGACGATGCCGCGGCCCTGCACCGCAAGCACGAACAATTGGCGGCGGCCGGTCTGGCCCCGGGAGACATCCAGGCTGACCGCAACGCGCGCGGCACGCACTTCTTTTGCACCGCTCCCGGCAATGTCCTCGTCGAAATCGCCACGCCGCCAAGGTTCTGACGATCCGGAGGTCGCCATCAGTGGCGGCCTCCTTCTTTCCAACGCGCGCATCCCGCCTTGCCGATCGCCTGGTCGCGATCGGTTCCGCCGCTTTGCCACGACAGGCGCGGCCGTCAATCGCAAAAGTGTTAGAACTTCTCGACCCAGGGCCGCAACTCCAGTTCCCAGCTCCAGGCGCTGCGCGGCTGTTGCAGCACGTTCCAGTAGCTCTCCGCGATCGCGTCGGGGTCGAGCATCGAGTCCGGACGGTCCGCTGCCTCGGTGCGGGCAACACTGCGGATGCCGCCATCGATGACGAAATGCGCCACATGAATGCCCTGCGGCGACAATTCGCGCGCCATGCTCTGGGCGAGGCCACGCAACGCGAACTTGCCCATCGCGAACGGCGCCGATTGCGCATAGCCCTTCACGCTCGCGGAGGCGCCCGTGAACAGGATGGCGCCGTGCTTGTTCGGCAGCATCCGTATCGCCGCCTGCTGGGCGACCAGGAAGCCGCCGAAGGCGGAGACGGTCATCGCCTGCGCCACCTCGGCCGGCACCAGATCGACGAAGGCGCCCCGCGCGCGGCCGCTGGCGTTATAGACCACGAGATCGGGCGCGCCGAGTTCGCGCTCGACGAGGCCGAACAGCCGCTCGACCTCGTCGGCGTTGGTGGCATCGCAGGCAAAGGCGCGGGCGCCGGTCTCGCTGCAGAGCGCGCCGAGCTTCTCGACCTTGCGCGCGGCGAGCGCGACTTTGATCTTCTCCTTGGCAAAGCGGCGGGCCAGCGACGCGCTCAGGCCCTCGCCGGCGCCGACGATGAGGGCTGTCTTGTAACTCGGGATGTCCATGGCCGATCCTTGGCTTTGAGTTGGGAAACGTGCATCTATCCAGTATCTAGGCGCGCAATCCGCCGAGGCAACCGGCCTCGTCCAGCACCGCATCGAGCGCGGTCTTGTTGGCCACCTCGGCATATCTGGCACGCAGCATGGCGAGCGACCGCGCGTGATATTTCTGCGGCTTCTGGATCCAGACCTTGTCGCCGAGCTGGACGCTGAACTCGTCGGCGCCGTCTGCGAGGGCCTTTTCGTTGGCCAGGGTCCAGGGCATGAATTGCGCGCCGACCTGCCGGGTCAGGATCGGCATCAGTGTCGGCTGCAGCGTGGTCCAGCTCTCGAACGGACCTTCGACGCGTGGCCACAGCATGCGCTGAATCCAGTCGAGCACGCGCGGTGCGCCGCCCTCGATCAGGGCGCCCGCGGTCGGGTCGGTCCACAACTCGTAGAGCTGTCCCCACAGCCCGAAATCGCCGAACGCCGGCCGGCTCCCGAACAGATAGGGCCGGCTCTCCAGATGGTTGTCGAGCAAGCCCAGCATGTCCTGAAAGCCGGTCTCGATCTGCGGCGCCGTGAGTTGGTTCGATCCCACGAACCAGACCCGCTCGACCATGCGCTTGCGCACCTGCATCAGCAGCGCCTCGTGCTGCTCCTCGCTGGCTGTGGGCGCGCGCATCCGCGCGATGCGGCCGGCGGACGCGATCTGGTCGACCTCGCGGGCCCAGCGATAATGAAACATCCATTTGTTGCCCCACTCGTCGCCGAACTCCTCGACCAGCGCGGAGATGAAGCTAGCCACGGTGTCGACCGGATGAATCGAGGGGTCGGGATAGAGCGCCTCGATCCGGTCGATGATCGGGGTGGAGTCCTGGATGCCTGTTCCTTCCGGGGTCACCACCAGCGGGATGATGGGCATCCTGGCATGTTTCTCGTATTCGGCCTGGCTTTCCGCGCGCCGCAAAATCCATTGATGCGGGATGCCCTTGAAGCGAAAATAGGCGCGGACCTTGACGGAGTAGGGCGACATCTCGGCGCCGAAGATGCGATAGGTGTCCGCCATGGGGTCTCTCCGCTGGTGCCGGGCGGCTTGTCGCCGCGTCGTGACCTGATCCATCATCATCCGAACCCGAACGGGTCGGCAAGCCAGGCGGAACGAACGAGGAATAAAAGATGCACCAGTCCATCAGACATGACGACGTGACCGGCAAGTCTGGCCTGCTGGCGCCGGATACCACGGGCCTGAATTTCTATCGGGCCGATCCGGCGTTGACGGACCTCCTGCGCGTCCATCTCGACGACCGGCTGTTCCGCCATATCGAGCCGCATCTCGACCGCCTCGGCGCGCTTGCCGGCGGTACCCTCGACGAATGCGCCCGGCTGGCGGACCGTCATGGTCCGGTGCTGCACCAGCGCGACCGCTTCGGCCGCGACGTACAGTGGATCGAATATCATCCGGCCTATCGGGAGCTGGAGAAGGCCGCGTTCGGCGAGTTCGGGATCCACGCGATGTCGAACGCCAGGGGCATTCTGGGCTGGCCCGACAAATATCCGGTCGTGGCCAAGCACGCCTTCACCTTCCTGTTCAACCAGGCCGAGTTCGGTCTGGGCTGCCCGATCAACGTCACCGACGGCTGTGCCAGGCTGCTGGCGAATTTCGGCAGCGCCGAGTTGAAGGCCCGATATCTCGACGGCCTCACCCAGACCGACATGGAGAAGCTGACCCAGGGCGGCCAGTTCATGACCGAGAAGGAGGGCGGCTCCGACGTCGGCACCCTGACGACGCGCGCGGTGCCGGAGGGCGATCACTGGCGCCTGCATGGCGAGAAATGGTTCTGCTCCAACGCCGACGCCGAGGTGGTGATGCTGCTGGCGCGCCCCGAAGGCGCCGGCCCCGGCACCGGCGGGGTCGGCCTGTTCCTGATGCCGCGTTTCCTCGACGATGGCTCGCAGAACCACTACCGGATCGTGCGGCTGAAGGACAAGCTCGGCACCCGCTCGATGGCCTCGGGCGAGATCAAGCTGGAAGGCGCCGTCGCCTACGCGGTCGGGCGGCTCGATCGCGGCTTCGTGCAGATGGCGGAGATGGTCAATTCGTCCAGGCTCTCCAATGGCGTCAAGTCGACCGCGCTGATGCGCCGTGCCCATCATGATGCGATGACGGTCGCGACCAACCGCGTGGTGTTCGGCCGCCGCATCATCGACCTGCCGCTCGGGCGGCGACAGATGCTGAAGATCGCGCTCGCCACCGAACAGGCGCTGTCGATGAGTTTCTTGACCGCCGACGCGCTCGACCGCGCAGAGGCCGGCAGCCAGGATGCGGCGGCGCTGCTGCGCATCCTTACGCCGACCCTGAAATTCCGCGCCACCCGTGACGCCCGCAAGGTCTGCGGCGATGCGCTGGAGATGCGCGGCGGCATCGGTTATGTCGAGGAGTTCGCCACCGCGCGTCTGCTCCGTGATGCGCATCTCGGCTCGATCTGGGAAGGCACCGGCAACATCGTAGCCCTCGATGCGCTGAAGCGCGCAGTCGGCCGTCACGGCGCGGAGGCCGCGCTGGCAGCCGATCTGCATGCCCGGCTCGACGACAGTGGCACCGTGCCGCAGGCGTTCCGCGATCGCCTGCGCGGTCTGGTCGATCGCACCATCGGCTTTGCGCGCGAGGTGGCTTCTCGCGCCGACAACGAGGCCGAGGCGCGGCGCGCCACCAGCCTGCTCTATCACGTCACCAGCGCCGTTGCGCTCACCTGGGAATCAAGGCGCATTGACGCGATGCGCGGCGACGCGCGGCGGCTGTTGCTGGCGCAACTGGTGATCGACCATCGCCTGTCCGCGCAGTATCCGTTCCGGCTCACGGAAAATGCGACGCAGGTGACGATCGCAAATCACCTGCTTGGCGAGCGCGATGTGGGCATGGCCGAGGTTGGCGAACTGGTTCTGGCGGCGTAGGCTTGATGAATGAAGCTGGCGCCACGAACTCCACTTCACCTCTCCCCAACGGGGAGAGGTCGGATCGCCTCGGCGAGGCGAAGCCTCGTCCGGCGCGATCCGGGTGAGGGGAGCCGCTTCGACGAAAGACCGTAACCCCTCACCCGGATTGCATCGTTGATGCAATCCGACCTCTCCCTTCGGGAGAGGTGAAGCAACAACAAACAAACGAGGAGACACCGATGAAGGCCGCCGTCCTGATGGAAGTCAACACGCCGCTCGTGATCGAGGACGTCAGCCTGCCGAAGCCTGGGCCGCGCGAGGTGCTGATCCGCACCTCGGTCGCCGGTCTCTGCCACTCCGACCTGCATTTCATGGAAGGGCTTTATCCGCATCCGCTGCCCGCGGTGCTCGGTCACGAGTCCGCCGGGATCGTCGAGCAGGTCGGCTCCGACGTCACCTATGTGAAGCCGGGGGATCACGTCGTCACCTGCCTCTCGGTGTTCTGCGGCACCTGCGACAACTGCACCACCGGGCGTCCGGTGCTCTGCACCGACACCACGGTGAAGCTGCTGCCGGGCGTCTCCAACCGCATGTCCTGGGCGCGCTCGGAGAAGCTGCATCAGTTCCTCAATCTGTCATCCTTCGCCGAGCAGATGCTGGTGCACGAAAACGCCATCGTGAGAATTAGGCGGGACATGCCGCTCGATCTCGCGGCGTTGATCGGCTGCGGCGTGATCACCGGTTACGGCGCGGTCGCCAACACCGCCAAGGTCGCACCCGGCGAGACGGTGGCCGTAATCGGCTGCGGCGGCGTCGGCATGGCGGCGATCAACGGCGCGGAGATCGCGGGCGCGGGGCGCATCATCGCCATTGATACCAACCCGGCCAAGCTGCAACTTGCGACCAAGCTCGGCGCCACCGACATCGTCGATCCCGCAAACGGCGACGTGGTGCAGCAGGTGCGCGAACTGACCAAGGGCGGCGTGCATCACGCCTTCGAGGTGCTCGGCCGCAAGGAGACCGCCGAACAGGCATTTGCGATGCTCGCTCCTGGCGGCGCCGCGACCATCGTCGGTATGATTCCGTTCGGCCAGAAGATCGAACTGCACGGTTTCGATTTCCTCAGGGAACGCCGGATCCAGGGCTCCTCGATGGGCTCCAACCATTTCCGCGTCGACATGCCCCGGCTGGTCGAGTTCTACATGCGCGGACGGCTGCATCTGGAGGACTGGATCTCGGCCAAGCTGAAACTCAACGAGATCAACGAAGGCTTCGCCGCCATGAAGGCCGGTAAGACCGTGCGCAGCGTGATCATGTTCGATGCGTAGTTGTCATTCCGGGGCGCGCGCTCGCGCGCGAACCCGGAATCTCGAAGTGATACGGCACGGGATTCCGGGTTCGGCCCTGTGGGCTGCCCCGGAATGACGGCCAAAATCTAATCGTCGAACATCGGGGGCGGGACGAAGCCGCCGAATTCGCGCTCGATCAGTTCGGCGAGTTTCAGCGGTGTGCGATCCTCCAGCCAGGGTCCGACGATCTGGACGCCGACCGGCAATCCCTCCGGCGAGAACCCGATCGGGAGCGCGGTGGCGGGCAGGCCGGGCAGGGTGGCGATGCCGGGCCAGGCGAGCTGGTCGGGATAAACTTGGTCGGTGTCGTCGACCCTGATGCGGCGGGCCTCCTGCTCCGGCGAATGGTCGTGCGGATAGGCCGGCGTCGGCATCAGCGGACAGATCACCGCATCGAAGCTTGCGAACAGGTCGCGCCACTGCGCTCGCAACCGGGCCCGCGCGCCATCGGCCATCACCCAGTCGCGATGGCTGAGGGCGATGCCGCGCAATCGCTCGGCGCGAAGGCTGAGATCGTTGGGCGGAAGCTGGGCGGCACCGGCCTTGGCGCCGGCATAGGTCTCTGGCGGAAAGAAGGTGCCAAGAAACGACATCAGCAGGCGCATATAGAGCCGCGAGGACGCCGCGAAGTCCGGCAGCAGCGGACTTTGCCGGGCCACTGTAGCGCCAGCCCTGGCGAGGTTGCCGGCCAGCGTCTCGATGGCGCCGCGCACGGCCTTGTCCGTGGGCAGGACGGGATCGGTATCGATCACCAGTACGCGAAAAGCCTTCAGCGCATCATGGCGCGGCGGCGGAAGCGCGAGCGCATAGGCCTTGCCGGCCTCGAGCGGATCGGGCCCGGCCATCACGTCGAGCAGCAGCGACAGGTCTGCGGCGCAACGTGCCATCGGGCCGATCACCGCGAGATCGGCTTCCGAGGGCAGTGGCGGAAAAGGCGGCGGCGTGTGACCACGCGAGGGTGCCAGCCCGAAGGTCGGCTTGTGGGCATAGACGCCACAGTGAAACGCCGGCACGCGCAACGAGCCGCCGATATCCGAGCCAAGCGAGAGCGCGCCATAGCCAGCGGCCAGCGCCGCGGCCGATCCGCCGGAGGACCCTCCGGGGGTGCGGCCGAGATCATGGGGGTTGTTGGTCGTGCCGTAGATGTCGTTGTAGCTCTGCCAGTCGCCAAGCCCGAGCGGCACGTTGGTCTTGCCGAGGATCACGCCGCCGGCGTCCTTGACGCGCGCTACCGACAGCGCATCCTCGGCCGCGATGAAATCCTTCTGTGCCGGAAAGCCCCACGTCGTCGGCAGCCCCGCGACGTTGAAGGATTCCTTGATCGTGAGGGGAATGCCGAGCAGCGGTCTGGTCTCGCCGCGCGCCAGCGCGGCGTCGGCGGCGCGGGCGGCCGCGAGACCGCGCTCGAAGTCCCGTACGCAGATCGCGTTGATCTTGCCGTCATGGCGCTCGATCCGGCCGATCGCATCCTGCGCCAGTTCGACCGCGGAGACCTTTCTCGCGGCAAGGGCGCCCGACAGCTCGACCGCGGTTTTGAAACTCCAGTCCGATTTCGCCAAGGATTTCGCCAAGGATCGCCTCCCGTTTTCTGATTGATCGAATCATGATCAGTTTAAGCGGCTCAGGCAACCTGTGTTTGACGGCAATTGCTTGCCTGGAAAAGTTCCTATCCGGGCAGCATCCGTTGCATCACCTGGTCCCGATAGATGAAGCGATGGGCGAAGGCCGCGGCGACATGGATGCCGATCACGACGATGAGTGCCAGTTCCATCGCCTGGTGCAGCCCGTCGATGGCCTTGCCGGCCGCGGCATTGTCGGCAGCCAGCATCGGCAGCGGCGTCAGATAGAAGAACGACAGCGACCAGCCGCGGAACGAGGCGAACAGCCAGCCCGTCACCGTCGCCCCCAGCACCAGTGCATAGAGCAGCCAGTGCACGACCCCCGAACTGAGCCGCTGCCAAGGCGGCAGCGAGCTGTCCGGCGCCACCGGATGGGTCAGGCGCCAGGCCAATCGCAGGACGATGAAAATGAGGATCGTGATGCCGAACGAGACATGAAGGGTCATCGCGGCGCCGGGCTGCTGGCCGCGATGGATGTCCGGCATCAGCCAGCCGATCGGATATTGCACGAGCATGAGCGCGACGATCAGCCAGTGGAACATCTTGGCGGTGGTGCCGTAATGCAGACGTGTGGTCATGGGCGTCCCCGGTCAGGGTTGAAAGCTACGCGCGACGCTATGCGCCATCGGATTGCCTCTTGGCGGCGGTCGCATCCTCGCCGGTGTTTTGGACGTATCCGGGGCACGCCGCGAAGGCGCCCCAAGTCAGGCCGCGCCAATCAGGATGCCGACCCCCAGCACGATGACGCCGCCAAGCACGATCTGGAACACCGCCTGCAGGAAGGGCGTGTCCATGTAGCGCGCGCGGATATAGGCGATCGCCCACAGTTCGAAGAACACCACGACGCCTGCGATCACGGTCGCGATCCAGAACGCATTGGCCCAGGAGTCCGGGACCAGATAGGGCATGGTGTGGCCGAGACCGCCGAGCGTCGTCATCAGTCCGCAGGTCAATCCGCGCAGCCATGGCGAGCCGCGGCCGGTGAGCGAGCCGTCATCGGACAGCGCTTCGGCAAAACCCATGCTGATACCCGCGCCGATCGAGGCGGCGAGCCCGACGAGGAAGGTCTGGAAATTCTGATGCGTCGCAAAGGCCGCGGCAAACAGCGGTGCGAGTGTCGACACCGAGCCGTCCATCAGTCCGGCCAGGCCAGGCTGGACATACTGCAGCACGAACATCCGCCGCCTGGTCTCGTCCTCCGCGGCGCGGACGTCCGGCTTGAGAATTGTGTCGGTCAGCTTCGCTGCGAATTTCTCGTGGCCTCTTTCAGCTTCGGCAAGATCGCCCAGCAGCCGGCGCACACCGACGTCATGGGACCGCTCGGCGGCCTTGACGTAGAAGCGCTCGGCCTGGAATTCCATCGTGCCGACTTCCTTGCGGATGATGTCGAGCGACAGGTTCTTGGTGAGCCAGACCGGGTTGCGCCGCAGGAATCCCTTCACGTCCTCGCGACGTATCGGCGGAAGATTGGGGCCAAAGCGCTTCTCGTAGATCTCCAGCAGCATGTGCCGGTGGCCCTTTTCCTCTTCCGCCATTTCCACGAACAGCTTGGCTGAATCAGGGTAGCGTTCCGACAGGTCTTCCGCGAAAGACATGTAGATGCGGCTGTCTTCCTCTTCAGCCGCGATCGCGATAGCCAACACCTCGCGCTCGCTCAGATCGGCGAAATTCTTCATCCACACATTCCCGGATCGATCTTGGAAGATTTCTAAACTATATAGAGGCTCGACATACCAGGGTCAAACTGCCGTCGGCCAGCGCTGTGGAGCCCTTTCCAGCCGTGCTTTGATCGACTATTCGCGGAACTATCGATCGGACGAATCCGTCCGAGGTTTGGGCACGCTTTTCCGGAGTTCTCATGAGCAAGGTCAAATACCGCTTGAACGATCCGCGGCTGGCGCCGCGCCGGACCAAACTGGACATTCCGGGCTGGGCGGGCACCCGCGAACCACGTGCGAACGGGTCGCGCGAACAGGTCTGGCATTGCGTGCCGTTCTCGGAAGGGGCGCAATATGGCATCGAGCTATTCTATCCCTATGACAACGAACTGCATGTCTCCACCACGGACGGTCGCCTGGTGATGACCGCCGATTGGGGCGAGCCGCCCGACAGCGGCATGCAGTGGCCGCCCTTCCGCAATTTCGGCGACACGTTCTATACCTATCAGATCCTCCTGGATCTCAAGGTCGAGAAGGGCCTCGCCATCCGGACCGAACCTCATCCGCGGTTCTACACCGACCGCACCGACACGGTGCCGATCGCGGTCCCGGCCCTGATCCGCAACTGGTGGCCGATGCTGTTCTTCTGCGTGTTCAAGGCACCGGCGGAAGGCCGGACGCATATCTTCCGGCCGAACGAACCTTTCGCGCAAATCATCGTGATCCCGGAGGAGGCGTCGTTCGAACTGGAGCCGATGAACGAGGAAGAGTCCTCGGAGCGGGAATTGCAGGCGCGCCGCATCTACAACAGCCGTCCTAATCTCTCGGCAGGCACCGAGTGGACGTCGTCGAGCGACACCGTCTTTGATGGCACCTATCGGCACTTGCACCGCGCTGCAAAGGACAAGGCGCGCCAGGAATAGCCCTCGGCTGCAGCCTGGCGCAGAACAACGTGAAGTCAATCGATGGCGACTGGCCTTCCGGCGATGGCGTCTTGACCCTATTCCAAATCCGGCTCGATGGTGAGACGCCAAAACCATCTTCACGCAGAAGCAATCTCGATGTTAAGACAGGAGCCTTGAGGCTGCCATGGCGTTCGAGTTCGGGCAGAATCCGGATCGGATCAAACGTCAGGATGTGAACGGGAGGATGCGAACACGATGAACTTCATTCGTCGCGCTGGATTTGGCGGAGCCATCGTCCGCTTGGCATTCGCAGCCGTCCCCTTCGTCGTGGCCCCTGCCAACGCCGAAGCCCCGAACTCATCCCCGGCGATCCCACCCGAACTCAGATGCGCCTCGCTGACCCGGATGAAGATCGCCGGCTCCACCATCGAGATCGTCAAGGCGGAAGAGATGCCGGACGCCGCACCAGGAACCGTGCGCGTGCGACCTGACGTGCCGGATACGGTGTCGGTTTCGATTCCTGCCTATTGCCGCGCGGATGGCGTCATCGATCAACGGATCGGCGTCGACAACAAGCCTTATGCGATCGGCTTTGCGATCGCACTTCCCGACCGCTGGAACGGACGGTTCTTGTACCAGGGCGGCGGCGGTCTGAACGGCTCGGTTCGGCCGCCGCTCGGACTACAGGCCGCGGGCGAGGCGCCCGCACTTGCGCGCGGCTTTGCCGTGGTCTCGACCGACAGCGGACATCAGGGAGCGGTCTTCGATGCGTCGTTCAGGAAGGATCAGGAGGCCTCGCTCAACTTTGCCGAGACCTCCGTCGGCAAGGTGACCGCGGCCGCCAAGGCGATCATCGCGCGCTATTATGGCCAGCCCGTCAAGCGTTCCTACTTCGCCGGGTGTTCGACCGGAGGTCGCGAGGGCATGCTGGCCTCCGCCCGCTATCCCGGGGAATTCGATGGCATCGTCTCCGGGGATCCGGCGATGCGGACCGGCTATTCCAATCTCGGGCTGGCCTGGGCCAATGTCGCCTTCAACGAAATCGCGCCCAGGGATGAAGCGGGCAAGCCGGAGCCCACCAAGGTTTTCTCCGCCAGCGACAAGAAGCTGATCACCAGCGCCATCCTCGATGCCTGCGACGCGACGGATGGCATCAAGGATGGCATGATCTTCAATCCCGGCGCGTGTCGGTTTGATCCCGCGCAGCTCGTCTGCAGCGGCGCGAAGAATGACCTGTGCCTGTCGCCGCAGCAGGTCGGGGCCTTGAAGAAAGCCTTCGCCGGTCCGAGGAATGCCAGTGGTGTCCAGGTCTACCCGGCATTCCCATGGGACAGCGGCATCGCAGCCGAAGGCGTCAGCATTCCCGGCATCCTGACCACGGGCGCACGCAGCCCGGTCGGGCCGCAGAACCGCGAGCGCATCAATGTCGACGAAACAGAGCAGACGATCAACGCGGACGGGATGCAGCGCCTGACCGACACCGCGTACTGGACCAATCTGACCAGCTTTTTCGGTCATGGCGGCAAGATTCTGTTTTACCACGGCTGGAGCGATCCCTGGTTCTCAGCCCTTGATACGCTCGACTACTACGAGCGCATGGCGAAGAATTCCGGCGGCGTCGAGCAGATTCGAGACAACTCGAGCCGCTTTTTCGCGGTGCCGGGAATGGGTCACTGCACCAGCGGCGCTGCGACGCTGGACCGCTTCGATCTGCTCGGCGCGGTCGTCGACTGGGTCGAACAGGGCAAGGCTCCGGACTCGGTGATCGCGACCGGTCCGGCTTTTCCCGGACGAAGCCGACCGCTCTGCGCCTATCCGCAGCATGCGCAATACAAGGGCCAGGGCGATCCGGAAAACGCCACAAATTTCGAATGCCAGGCGCATTGAGGTGGCGAGGACTTGACGTTCGTACACGACCAACGGCAAGCGCGATCCGCCAATCTCGAACCAAAAAAACGGGACCCCAAGGGGTCCCGTTGTCGTGCGTCCGGCGTGGTGCGCCTCAATAGCGGCGATAGATGCCGTGGTGATGGTGGTGATGGTGATAACGCCGATGCCGGGGCACGACGATGATCCGTGGCGCATAACGGCGATACGCGTGATGATGATGGTGGTGATGGTGATGATACCGCGCCAACTGCACGTTGCCGTCGGCGGTTTCTGCCTGTCCCTGTGTATCGACCGCCTGCAGCAGCGCTGTCGCGTTCGGAATCGGTTCGAGTAGCTCTGCGAAGGAATTGGCTCGCAGCGTTTCCGTCGGGTTCGCGGCAGGCGCGGCTTGCGCCGTACCCAGAGTGCTGACGGCAGCCACCGCTCCCAACAGTCCTGCGATCTTCTTGTCCATAAAGTTCTCCAATGCGCCTTGCCCGGGAGCGAGAACGCGGGCCGCACGCGATTGTTCCTTGTGAACACTGACAGCGCGTGCCGCGATTCGAACCCTGCGCCGGAAATTTGTCCGCATCACGCCCGAAAAAAACGGGACCCGAAGGTCCCGCTTGTGACGCATCAGACTTGGTCCCCGCCCTCAATAGTAGCGGTAGAAGCCGTGATGGTGGTGGTGGTGATGATGATAGTAGCGGCGATACCGCGGCACCACGACGATCTCACCTCCATACGGCGCGTAATAACGCGGATAGAACGCGTGATGGTGGTGGTGATGGTGGTGATGATGACGGTAGTACGGGTAGTACTGCGCCTCCTGCACGGTGGCCTCCGCAGGCTGCGCCTGGTCGACCGCCCTCAACAGCTCTGCCGCGTTCGGGATCGGCTCCAGCAATTCGGCGAAGGAATTTGCGCGAAGAATCTCCGTGGGATCAGGGGCCGGCGCGGCCTGGGCGGTGGTCAAGCCGCCAAGCGCTGCCACGGCGCCCAGCAATCCTGCGATCTTCTTATCCATGTCGGTCTCCAACGCGCACTGGCCGGAAGGCGAAACGCGGCCCTTGCGCACAGGTTCCGCGACCATTGTATTGTGTCATGCTGCCAGACGGATCCTGAACCGGCGATGAACTTTACCGGGCGCCTCGTTCGCTGGCCACAGCGACGAACTGTAGCAGCAAGCGGGTAACCTCGCCCGGTTGCTCCTGCTGGACCCAGTGTCCCGCGCCATCGATCAGGTGACAGTCCAGCATTCGGGTGCAGCCGCGTGACGGCATGGCCTCGAACACGCCGGGTCGCTGGTGGGTGCCCCAGTCCTGTTTGCCGGCGATGTACGCCGATGGCACATCGATGGTCCGGCCGGACCAGAGCTGGAGTTCGGCGTTGAACGCGCCGGAAGTGCCGCAGCGATACCATTGCAGGCCGCCCTGGAAGCCGTTGCGCTGATATTCGGCGCTGTAGACCGCAAGCTCATGGTCCGGCAGCCAATGATTGGCCGCAATCGCGGCCGCATCGGGCATTTCCTCGGCGACCGTTTCCGGCATGGTCTTCGCCAGGTCCATCACATAATAGGTCGGCAGCTTCGCAAGCTCGGCCGCGCTCCAGCTCCGCAGAGGCGTGGGCTTGTTGGCCGTCCAGTCCGCGCTCTTGTGATGGTAATAGGCACGCAGGAAATCATGCAGGCCCTGCGGCGCACGATGCATGTCGGCGTCGGCGTCGCGCGTCGAATAGTACCATTGATAATGCTTGCGTGGCCGGGCCAGGGCGGCGAGGTCGCGATGCACCGGGTCCTCTGCCGCGGGGGCGCGGGGCTTGTCGACGGTGTCGAACGGCAGCGGCGGCGGCCCGGCAAACGGCGCGCTCATCATGACCACCGCGCGGAATACGTCGGGACGCAGCAGCGCGCACCAGGCCGCGACCGGGCTGCCGAAATCATGGCCGATGACGGCGTCGACCGAGCGATAGCCGAAGGCGTAAACGAGCCCGAGTGCATCGCGCACCAGATTGGTCAGGCGGAAGGAGGCGAGGTCGCCGTCGTAGCTTGCGTCCCAGCCGGTGGTACGGCCATAGCCGCGCTGGTCCGGCGCGATGACGTGATAACCCGCCTCCGCCAGCGCCGGCATCACCTTGCGCCAGCTGAAGGCCAGCTCCGGAAAGCCGTGCAGCAGCAGCAGGCAGGGCCGGCCGCCCGTCTCGAAGCCGGCTTCGAGCACATGCATGCGCAAGCCGTTGATGCCGTCGACGTAGCGTGAGCGGATGCCGGGCGGGAGTGGAAGGTCGGGGAGGGAAGTGGTTGTGGTCATGAGTCGCGCGTCCTTCTTAACGTCGTCCCGGCCACGCCAACGGGTCGCGCGAATGTACGCCCGATGATGAACGCCGCACGAGCCGGATGCCCACCACTGCTCCTGAGCGTCTGACTCGAAACGTGGCCGCGACATAAAGCTGCTTCCACGTCATTGCGAGGAGCTCTTGCGACGAAGCAATCCATCTGGCCCCTTGCGCAAACATGGATTGCTTCGCTTCGCTCGCAATGACGGGCAAACAGCTTATTTCTCCGGCCGCTTTTCGTGCAGGCACCGAGGCTGAGGCCACAATCCCACCCGCCGTTTGACTCGACTCTGTTACACCTTCACCGCCGTCCTCGGCCAGTAGCGATCGCGCAAATGCCGCTTGACCAGCTTGCCTGTGGGCGTGCGCGGCAACTCGGCCTCGAAGTCGATGCTCCTGGGGCATTTGATCGGCGACAGCCGCTGGCGACAGAACAGGATCAGGGCGTTTTCGAGCTCCTTGCCGGCCTTGGCCATGTCGTGCGGCTGCACCACGGCCTTGACCTCTTCGCCCATCTCCTCGTTCGGCACGCCGAACACCGCGACATCGGCGACATCGGGGTGGCCGATCAAGATGTCCTCGGTCTCCTGCGGGTAGATGTTCACGCCGCCGGAGATGATCATGTAGGACTTGCGGTCGGTGAGAAAGAGAAAGCCGTCCTTGTCGAGATAGCCGACATCGCCGAGCGTCGACCAGCCCCGGGCATTGTAGGCGCGCTCCGTCTTCTTGGGATCGTTGTGATAGGCGAAGACCGGGCCATCGGCGAAGTAGACCGTGCCGATCTCGCCCGGCGGCAGTTCCTCGTCGTGCTCAACCAGGATCTTGACGGTCCCGACCACCGCGCGGCCGACGCTGCCGCGATGCGCGAGCCATTGCTGCGAGGTGCAGACCGTGACGCCGTTGCCCTCGGAGCCGGCATAGTACTCGATCAGGATCGGTCCCCACCAGTCGATCATCCTGGCCTTGACCTCGATAGGGCAGGGCGCCGCGGCGTGAATCGCGCCTTTCAGCGTGGAGATGTCGTAGCGCCGGCGCACCTCCTCGGGCAGCTTCAGCATGCGCACGAACATGGTCGGCACCAGCTGCGACTGGGTCACCTTGTGCTGCTCGACCAGCCTTAGGAATCCTTCGGCATCGAAATGCTCCATGATGATGGAGGTGCCGCCGAGCGTGATGGCCATCATGTTGAAGCGCAAGGGAGCTGCGTGATAGAGCGGTGCCGGGGACAGATAGATGCTGTCCGCGTTCATGCCGCACATGTCGGCGCAGAGAATCTTCAGGAGCGGGCTGGGCAGGTCGATCGGTTTGCCTTCATGCGCGCGCTTGATGCCCTTCGGCCGCCCGGTGGTCCCGGACGAATAGAGCATGTCATAGCCGGCGACCTCGTCCGCGATCGGCGTCGTCGGCTGCGCGATCGCTTCCCTGTCCCAGGAGCGGAAACCCGGGAGCGCCTCGTCGACCATGAAGACCAGTGGTCCGCCGGCGGCGCCGGTGACGAGATCCCTGACCTGCTCGGCGCAGGCAGGCGAGGTGATGAAGACCTTGGCGCCGCAGTCGCCTGCGATATAGGCGATCTCGTCCCTGGTCAGGTAGCGGCTGATTGCAGTGTAATAGAGCCCGGCGCGCTGCGCTGCCCAGCAGATCTCCATGAAGGCGAGCCGGTTCTCCATCAGCAAGGCGACGTGGTCGCCGGCCTTCAGGCCGAGCTTGCGAAACAGCTGGGCGCCCTGGTTGGAGAGTTCGTCGAGTTCGCGATAGGTGATGGCCTTGCCGGTCGCAGCCATCTGGTAGGCGATCTTGTCCGGATGTGTGCGGGCGTGGATCGAAGGGTGAGTCACAGACGTTTCCTCGAGCTATTATTTTGCGTCGTCCCGGCGAACGCCGGGACCCATAACCACAGAATTGAATTATTGAGCGAGCTGGGGCTCCAGCTCGGCATAACCACCAACGATTGTGGTTATGGGTCCCGGCACAAGGCCGGGACGACACCTTATTGTGCGGACGCTTGCTACAGCCGCTCGACGATTGTGACGTTGGCCATGCCGCCGCCTTCGCACATGGTCTGCAGGCCGTAGCGCTTGTTGCGTTGCCTGAGTGCGTTGATCAGTGTCGTCATCAGCTTGGTGCCGGAGCCGCCGAGCGGATGGCCGAGCGCGATCGCACCGCCGTTGACATTGAGCCGCGCCGGATCGGCGCCCGTGGTCTTGAGCCACGCGGTCGGCACCGAGGCGAAGGCCTCGTTGACCTCGAACAGGTCGATGTCGTCGACCGACATGCCGGCCTTCTTCAGCGCGCGCTCGGTCGCATGCAGCGGCGCGTCCAGCATGATCACGGGATCGCCGCCCATCATGGTCATGTGATGGATCCGGGCCATCGGCTTGATGCCGAGCGATTTCAACCCACGCTCGTTGACGACCAGGACGCCGGAGGCGCCGTCGCAGATCTGGCTGGCGCTGGCGGCGGTGTGCTTGCCGTTCTCCGCGATCAGCTTGACGCCCTTGATGCCGTCGAGGCTCGCATCGAAGCGGATGCCCTCGTCGGTGTGATGGGTGTCGGTGGAGCCGTCGGCGCGGGTGATTTGCAACGGTACGATTTCGTCCCTGAAATTGCCGCCTTGCGTCGCGGCGATCGCGCGCTGATGGCTGTGATAGGCGTATTCGTCGAGTTCATCCTTGGAGAGGCCGTATTTCTCGGCCATCATCTCAGCGCCGGTGAACTGGCTGAACATGATGTTGGGATAGCGCTTCTCGATGCCCGGGCTCTTGTAATGGCCGAAGCCGTTCTTGGCCGGCAATTGCGAGGCCAGTCCCATCGGTACCCGGGTCATCGATTCCACGCCGGCCGCAATGACGACGTCCATGGTACCGGACATCACCGCCTGGGCGGCGAAATGCAGCGCCTGCTGCGAGGACCCGCATTGGCGGTCGATCGAGGTGGCGGGCACGCTCTCGGGAAGTTTCGAGGCCATCACGGCGTTGCGCCCGATATTGTTGGATTGCTCGCCGGCCTGCATCACGCAGCCCATGATCACGTCCTCGATCCGGTCGGGCGCGGCACCTGAGCGGTCGATCAGGGCGTCCAGCACGGTGGCGGCAAGGTCCGCCGGATGCCAGCCGGCCAGCCGTCCCCCCTTGCGGCCCCCGGCGGTGCGTGCGGCGGCGACGATGTAGGCCTCGGCCATGTCTCACTCCCTCAACTTTGTTCTGGTTGGGCTTTTGCCCGGAATGTCGGGGCGGATTTAAGTGGCGGGCGTCGATTTAGTCAATCGATCAATTAACTCTTGAGTGCCGCCCTCGCTTCGGCTTATCTGAAGGCTCGGTTTTGGCGTTCGTGGTGGGACCAGAGTTGGATATCAGCGCATCGAGCAGGCTCCCGGCGGCGAAAAACCCCACGGCGGAGAAGCTGTTGGTGGCGGCGAGCGAACTGATGATCGAGCGCTCGGCGATCGAGGTGTCGCTTTCCGACATCGCGCAGAAATCCGGCGTCAACGCCGCGCTGGTCAAATACCATTTCGGCAACAAGGACGGGCTGCTGCTGGCGCTGCTCGCGCGGGATGCCGCGACCGAGGTCGCGAACCTCGAATACCTGCTGGACCAGCCGATCGCGCCGACGGCGAAGCTGAAGCTGCACATCGCGGGCATCATCCGCGCCTATCATCGTTTCCCCTACATGAACCGGCTGATCCATTACCTGCTGCATGAGAGCAGCGCCGAGGCCGCCGACGAGGTCTCGAAATTCTTTGTCGCGCCGCTGCTGGACTTCCATCGCCGGCTGCTCGCCGAGGGCATCCGGAGCGGCGAGTTCCGCGCCATCGATCCAGTCTTGTTCTACACCAGCCTGATCGGCGCCTGCGATCATCTGTTCTTCGGTCGCCACGCGATGTCGCGCGCGTCAGGTGTCGGTCCGGTGACTGAGGAGGTCTGCCGACAATACATCAGGCATATGGAGGAATTGATTCTGGGCGGCATGCTCGCCCCCGACAAGGGAGCGGCAGCGGCGGCCGAATGATGATCCAGCCCGTCGCGCCTGACCGCGCGCCAAGACAAGTCCAAAGAAAGTCCAGAGAAGAAACGCCCAAGGAAAGGTTGCTGACATGCAGTTGAAAGACGTTGCCGTTATCATCACCGGCGGAGGCTCGGGCTTAGGGGCCGCCACCGCACACGCCATGGCCGCGAAGGGTGCGAAAATCGGCGTGCTCGACCAGAGCAAGGAGAATGCCGAGAAGGTCGCGGCCGAAGTGAAGGGCGTTGCCCTCCATGCCGACGTCACCGACGAGGAGCAGATCAAGGCCGCGCTGGCCAAGGCGGAAGCCGTGCACGGCGTCGCGCGCGTCTTGATGAACTGTGCCGGCATCGGCGGTTCGCAGCGGATCGTCGGCCGGGACGGCGTCTATCCGCTGGCCAAGTTCGCCCGCATCATCAACGTCAATTTGATCGGCACCTTCAACGTGCTGCGCCTGTTCGCCGAGCGGTTGATTACCGCGGAGCCGATCGGCGAGGAGCGCGGCGTCATCATCAATACCGCCAGCGTCGCGGCCTATGAGGGCCAGATCGGCCAGATCGCCTATTCGGCGTCGAAGGGCGGCGTGGTCGGCCTGACCTTGCCGGCGGCCCGCGATCTCGCCAGCCAGAAGATCCGCGTCAACACGATCGCGCCCGGCCTGTTCCTCACCCCGCTGCTGATGGGGCTGAACGAGGAGGCGCGCAAGAGCCTCGGCGCCCAGGTGCCGCATCCGGCCCGTCTCGGCGATGCCAGCGAATACGGCAACCTCGCGGTCCACATCGTCGAGAACCCGATGCTGAACGGCGAGACCATCCGTCTCGACGGCGCCATCCGCATGGCGCCGCGGTAGCCTGCGATTAGTATCGTCGTCCCGGCGAAGGCCGGGACCCATACTCCGCGGCGGTTTTTTGGGGGCTCGGTGGCCGATCCTGCCCGTGACAACTGAGGCCTGTGGTTATGGATCCCGGCTCGCGCTTCGCTTGGCCGGGATGACGGTGAGTAGGAGAGCGACGTCACCCAACTGTGCAGCCGCTCGGAGGAATTCAGCGAAGGCATCAGGGCCTTTCTCGACAAGCGAAAGCCTGTCTATATCAAGCGATAACAAGAAGGATCCGGAACGGATCATATTTCGGGAGACGCAATATGGATGGGACTGCGGCCGCGGTGCTGGACAAACCGGCCTTTCGCAAGATCGAGTGGCTCAGGCGCGACATCGCGGTCGAGCGCCGGCCCGACGGCGTCATCGTCCTGAAATCGCGTATTCCGCTCAACCCTTACGAGACGCATATCCCGGCGTCGCTGGCGAAATGGGCCGATCAGGCGCCGGAGCGCACCTGGCTGGCGCAGCGCGCAGGCGCCGACCGGCAATGGCGCAAGCTGTCCTATGGCGAAGCCAAGCGCACGGTCGACGCGCTGACGCAGGGGCTGCTCGATCTCGGTCTGGATGAGGGCCGCCCCGTCGCCATTCTCAGTGGCAATTCGATCGAGCATGCGCTGATGACGATGGCTGCGATGCAGGCGCGCTTTCCGGCGGCACCGGTATCGCCGGCCTATTCGCTGATGAGCCATGATCATCTCAAGCTGAAATACCTGTTCGACCTGATCAAGCCCGCGGTGGTGATGGTGCAGGACGGACCGACCTTCGAAAAAGCGCTGAAAGCGCTGCCGCTCGACGGCGTCACGGTCGTCCATGTCGCGCGCCCCTGCGACGGCATCGCGAGCATCGCCTTTGCCGAACTCGCGGCCACGCCGGTCACGCGGGATGTCGCGGACTCGATCGCGCAGATCACGCCCGATACCACAGGCAAGCTGCTGTTCACCTCGGGCTCGACCGGAATGCCGAAGGCGGTGATCAACACGCAGGCGATGATGTGCGCCAATGCCGCGATGATGATGCAGGTCCGGCCGCGCAAGGCAGATGGCCCGCTCGCCACCTATCTCGACTGGATGCCGTGGAATCACACCATGGGCGGCAACGCGCTGTTCAACCCGGTGCTGATCGACGGCGGCACTCTTTATATTGATGATGGCCGGCCGATGCCGGGCATGATCGAGGAGACACTGAAGAACCTGCGCGAGATCTCGCCGACTTATTATGCCAACGTCCCGGCCGGCTATGCCGCGCTCGCCGCAGCGATGGAGAAGGACGACGCGCTGTGTTGCAACTTCTTCAGGAATCTCGGCCTGATGGCCTATGGCGGGGCGCGGCTGCCCGACGATCTCTACGACCGCATGCAGGCGCTTGCGGTCCGCGCCACCGGCGAACGCATCGTGTTCTACACCGGCTGGGGCTCGACCGAAACCGCGCCGACCTCGACCGGCACCTATTGGGACACCGAGCGCGTCGGCCTGATCGGGTTGCCGTTTCCCGGGGTCGAGTTGAAGATGGTCCCGGTCGGCAGCAAATACGAGCTGCGCCTGCGCGGGATCAATGTGACGCCCGGTTATTTCGGCCGGCCCGACCTGACCAAGGCTGCCTTCGACGAGGAAGGATTCTATTGCATCGGCGATGCCGGGATCTTCGTCGATCCCGGCGATCCCGTGCAGGGCATCATCTTCGCCGGCCGCGTGGTCGAGGACTTCAAGCTGACGACCGGGACCTTCGTGCATGTCGGGTCGCTGCGGACCGATGCGATCGCCGCCGCCACACCCGTGGTCCAGGACGCACTGGTCGCGGGTCAGGACCGTCCCTTTATCGGACTTCTGGCCTGGCCCAATCTCCATGCCTGCCGGCAGCTGATCGGCAATGCGGAGGCGACATGCGAGGATGTCGTCAGGCATCCGGCGGTGATTGCCTGTCTCAGGACGGGTCTCGAGGCCCACAACAAGTCGACCGCGGGGGCGAGCAGCATGCGGGTCGCGCGTGCGATGCTGATGGCAGAGCCGCCCTCGATCGACGGCAACGAGTTGACCGACAAGGGCTACATCAATCAGCGCGCGGGACTGGAGCGCCGCGCCGGCCTGGTGGAGCGGCTCTACGCCGATCGACCGGGCGAGGACGTGATTGTGCTGTGATGACGCGCCGCTCTCTCACCTCGTCATTCCGGGATGCGCCGAAAGGCGCAGGCCCGGAATCCATACTCAATCCATACTCACGATCGTGGTTATGGATTCCGGGCTCGCGCTACGCGCGCCCCGGAATGACGGCTTTTTCGTTCATCGTCAACGCGAGTAACACGCCATGAATTTCGATTTCTCCGACGACCAGAAACAACTCCGCGATCAGGCGCGAAAATTCCTCGCCGAGAAATGCTCGCCGAAGGCGGTGCGCGCGGTGCTCGACGGCAAGGCGCCCTATGACCGCGACCTGTGGAAGGGCCTCGCCGAGATGGGATTCCTCGGCGTTGCGATCCCCGAGGAGTTCGGCGGTGCTGGCGCCGGCCATCTCGAGCTGTGCGTGATCGCGGAGGAAATGGGGCGCGCGCTGGCGCCGGTGCCGTTCTCCTCGACCGTCTATCTCGCCGCCGAAGCGCTGCTGCTCGCCGGCAGCGATGCCCAGAAGCAGAAGTGGCTGCCCGCGATCGCGTCCGGCGAGGCCATCGGCACGCTGGCGCTGTTCGAGGGCAAGGGCAATCCCTCGCCGAAAGGAATCAAGCTCGATGCGTCGGGCGGCAGCCTCAATGGCGTGAAGAAGCCGGTTGCGGATGGTGCGATCGCGGATTTCGCCATCGTCGCCGCGCGCACCGGATCGAGCGGGCGCGACAGCGACATCTCGCTGTTCGTCGTGGACATCAAGGGTGGCGGCGTCGAAGCCAAGGACCTGACCAATCTCGACCCGACCCGAGGCCAGGCCGAACTGACCTTCAGGAATTGCAAGGCCGAGCCGCTCGGCGCCACCGGTGAAGGCTGGAGCATCCTGAGCCAGCTGCTCGACCGCGCCGCCGTGCTGATCGCGTTCGAACAGGTCGGTGGCTCCGATCGCGCGCTGGAGATGGGCCGCGACTATGCGCTCGACCGCATCGCCTTCGGCCGGCCGATCGGCTCGTTCCAAGCGGTCAAGCACATGCTCGCTGACATGTATGTGTCGGCGACCCTGGCGCGCTCGAATTGCTATTACGGCGCCTGGGCGCTGTCGACCAATGCCTCGGAATTGTCGGAAGCCGCCGCGGCGGCGCGGATCAGTGCGACGCAGGCGTTCCAGCACTGCGCCAAGAACAACATCCAGGTCCATGGCGGCATGGGCTTCACCTGGGAGTTCGACTGCCACATGTACTATCGCCGCGCCAACGCGCTCGCGTTGTCGCTCGGCAGCCTGTCCTACTGGGAAGACGCGCTGATCGACCGCATGCGCAAGCGCAACGCGGCGTAGGACGATGCAATCTCGACCCATCGATGTCTTTTTCTACGGGTTGTTCATGGACGCTGAAAGCCTCGAGGCGAAAGGGTTTCAGCCGGTCAACGGACGGCAAGCCCATGTCTCGGGAATGACATTGCTTATTGGCCGTCGCGCCACGCTGGTGCCGGATCCCGGCAAGAGCGCCCATGGCTTCGTGTTCGGACTGACTCACGATGAGATCGATCGGCTTTATGCTGACCCGAGCGTTGCGGCATATCGGCCGGAAGCCGTGATCGCCCGGCTTGCGGATCAATCATGCATTCCGGCCCTCTGTTTCAATCTTCCCTCGCCAGGCGAGATCGAAGAAGCGAATCCGGAATATGCGGAAAAATTGCGGATCGTCAGCAGGCGGCTGGGACTGCCTGCCGAGTACACCGAGAACATTCGATAAAACACGCGAAGGGACGACGCTCATGAACTTCGATGACACCCCGCAAGAGGCCGCGTTCCGCGCCGAGGCCAAGGCCTGGATCGCAGCGAATGCGCCCAAGCAATATGAGGCGGAGCTGCGCCAATCATCGCTCGGCCGCACCCAGCTCAAGGGCGCCAACATCCTCGACGTTGCTAAAGCCTGGCAGAAGAAGAAAGCCGAGGCCGGCTGGGCCTGCTTGCACTGGCCGAAGGACTATGGCGGCCGCGGCGCCTCGCCGATCGAGCGCGTGATCTGGCAGCAGGAAGAGGGCCCCTACGGCAAGCTCTCCGGCATGTTCATCATCGGCCATGGCATGTGCGGGCCGACCATGATGGCGTTCGCCGCCGAGGAGCATAAGCGCCATTACTTGCCGCCGCTCGCGTCCGGCGAGAAGATCTGGTGCCAGCTGTTTTCCGAACCCGCCGGCGGTTCGGATGTCGCGGGGCTGCGCACCCGCGCCGAGAAGAAGGGCGATGACTGGATCATCAATGGTCAGAAGATCTGGACCTCGGGCGCGCATTATTCGGATTACGGCATCCTGCTGACCCGGACCGACCCGAACGTGCCCAAGCACAAGGGGCTCACCATGTTCTTCCTCGACATGAAGAGCCGGGGCGTCGAGGTGCGGCCGATCAAGCAGGCGAGCGGGCATTCGGATTTCAACGAGGTCTATTTCACCGACGTCGTGATTCCCGATCATCAGCGCCTCGGTGCGGTCAATGACGGCTGGAACGTGTCGCTGACCACGCTGATGAATGAGCGGATGTCGATCGGGGCGGGTGTTTCGACCGGTTTCCCTGAATTGTTCGAGTTCTGCAACAGCCTGATGCTGGACGACGGTCCGGCGATCGAGGACCGCAACGTGCGTTCGAAGCTCGCGACCTGGGCGGTGAAGGCCAGCGGCCTGAAATACACCAGCATGCGCACGATCTCGGCGCTGTCGAAAGGCGAGCGGCCGGGGCCGGAAAATTCGATCGGCAAGCTGGTGGCCGGATCGATGGTGCAGGACGTCGCGATGTACGCGCTCGACCTGCAGGGCGCGGCCGGCGTGCTCTGCGGTCCGGAAGCCGAGCTGGCCGGACGATTCCAGGCGATGCTGCTGCGCGCACCCGGCACCCGGGTCGAAGGCGGCACCGACGAGATCATGCGCAACATCATCGCCGAGCGGGTGCTGGGGCTGCCCGGCGACATCAGGGTCGACAAGGACGTGCCGTTCAACAAGATCCCGACCAGGGGAAGAGCCTAACGAGTCGTCATTCCAGGGCGCGCGGTAGCGCGAACCTCAGATGCGCAATTGCGCATCGGGAATCCAGAGATTATTTCGATCGAGATTCCGGGTTCGCGCTGCGCGCGCCCCGGAATGACCGGAAAGGAAGCCGCCATGAATTTCGACGATACCCCGCTGGAAGCCGCATTCCGCGCCGAGGCCCGCGCATGGATCGACGCCAATGCGCCGAAGGAGCTGGAGGCCGAGCTCGCAACCTCCTCGCTCGGCCGCATCCGCCTGAAGAATCATGACATGGTCGAGGTCGGCAAGGCCTGGCAGAAGAAGAAGGCTGATGCTGGCTGGGCCTGCCTGGGCTGGCCGAAGGACTATGGCGGGCGCGGCGCAACCCCGATCGAGAAGGTGATCTGGCAGCAGGAAGAGGGCGTCTACGGCAAATTGACGCAGCCGTTCCAGATCGGCGAAGGCATGTGCGGTCCGACGGTGATGGCCTACGCCAGCGAGGAGCTCAAGCGCCACTATTTGCCGAAGCTCGCCTCCGGCGAGCAGATCTGGTGCCAGTTGTTTTCCGAGCCGGCGGGCGGCTCCGATGTCGCGGGACTTCGCACCCGCGCGGAAAAGAAGGGCGATCAGTGGATCATCAACGGCCAGAAGATCTGGACCTCGGGCGCGCATTATTCCGACTACGGCCTCCTGATCACCCGGACTGATCCGAACGTGCCCAAGCACAAGGGCTTGACCATGTTCTTCCTCGACATGAAGAGCAGGGGCGTCGAGGTGCGGCCGATCAAGCAGGCCAACGGCATGCAGGAGTTCAACGAAGTCTATTTCACCGATGTCGTGATTCCCGATTCCCAGCGGCTTGGCGCCGTCGGCGACGGCTGGAACGTGTCGCTGACCACGCTGATGAACGAGCGCATGTCGATCGGGTCGCGGCTTGCGACCGGCTTTCCCGAGATGTTCGAGTTCTGCTCGAACCTGATGACCGAAGACGGTCCCGCGATCGACGATCGCGCCACCCGTTCGAAACTCGCGAGTTGGGCCGTGAAGGCGAGCGGGCTGAAATACACCAGCTATCGCGCGATCTCGTCGCTGTCGAAGGGTGAGCGTCCCGGACCGGAGAATTCGATCGGCAAGCTGGTCACAGGCACCATGCTGCAGGATATCGCAACCTACGCCATGGACCTCGAAGGCGCGGCTGGCGTTCTCACCGGTGCCGCCGAAGAGGAGGCGCGCGGCCAGTTCCAGCAGATGCTGCTGAGTTCGCCGTCAATGCGGATTGCCGGCGGCACCGACGAGATCCTGCGCAACATCATCGCCGAGCGCGTGCTCGGCCTCCCCGGCGACATCCGCGTCGACAAGGACGTGCCGTTCAACAAGATCCCGACCAGGGGACGCTGACATGTCGGACGCCGCCGAGTTGCCGAAGGGCCAATATTCGATCGAACAACGGATCGGCGCGCTCGAGGAATTGCTGGCAGAGCGCTTTTCCTGCCGCGCCTTCCAGCCCGAGAGCGTCGCTCGCCCGACCATCGAGCGCATCCTCGAGGCCGCGCAGAAGACCGCATCCTGGTGCAACAGCCAGCCCTGGCGGCTGGAGATTACGTCGGGCACGGCGACCGGCAGGTTTCGCGAGGCGATATATGCTGCCGCGTCCAGCGGCCGGCCGAGCAGCGGCGATTTTCCGTTCCCGCGCGAGTATCGCGGCGTCTACCTGGAACGACGCCGCGAAAGTGGCTTCCAGCTCTACAACGCGGTCGGTATTCCCAGGGGCGACAAGGCAGGCTACGCCAAGCAGGCGCTGCAGAATTTCAATTTCTTCGGCGCGCCGCACGTCGCCATCGTCCACAGCGACGAGGCGCTCGGCGTCTATGGCGCAATCGACTGCGGCGGCTATGTCACGAGCTTCATGCTGGCGGCCCAGGCGCTTGGGGTCGCTACCGTTCCACAGGCGGCGCTCGCCTTTCACTCCGATGTCGTGCGCAAGCATTTTGGCTTGTCCGACGACAGGCGGGTGGTCTGCGGCATCTCGTTCGGTTATGCCGACCGGGATCACAGGGCCAACAGCTATCGCACCACACGCGCCGGGATCGCCGACACCGTCACCTTTGTTGATGCCTAAATCTTGACCGGTTTGGACTGAATCGGGTCACGATCTCTTCTTTTTGCTCGATCATGATGGCTGGTGCGGCAGAAGCGCTAGCCAGGCTCCTGCCGCGAGAGAAAGGTTGGCCCCGTTGTGCATCGCGTGATGGCGAGCTTTGATTGCCACGCCAGCATCCGGGGCGCATGGCGGGGCGGCAAGACGCCGGCAGCCGGCTCCTACGGGTGGTCGTCGTCCTGGTCGCCGTCTTCCACACCGTATCTGATGATTCGTGTTTCGTACGCTTCCAGCAGCGCTATTGACAAAATCCGCTCAAGAACCTTGAGTTGCATGTCTCGTGCTGAGACAATGCAGAATTGCAACCGTTCGATGATTTGGTCGAGTGATGGATCGTTCACGTCGTCAAATCCCGAATGTCAGCAGGGGGTGAATCGAGATGCCGCCAAAGCTTGCATCCTTGAAATCCGACCAGACGACCGCTTCGGCCCTGCGGCTGATGCGAATTTTCCTCAAGTTGCGCAATGTCCGACACCGTGAAGAGTTGATTGTACTGGCTGAACGGCTAGCGGAGCAGGAAGCGAGAGATCGGGCAGTGTCCGCCGATTGACGCCGGCGAGCCCGCGCCAGGTCAATGTCGGCTTGCTGATGCCGATCTGGCCGCAGAGCGATGTCCACGTCGCCTCATCGCAATCGACCAGAACCGCGAGCACCGACATGCCGTCGATCATCTGCGGTAGCCCGAGCGGGTGGGCCTTCCAGCCGCAACGCTCGAACCGCGGCAGCCACCAGGATTCCAGGACGATCGAAAATCCGGACAGTCCGGTGCTGACGCCGTATTCCATGATTGCCGTCAAAAGCAGCATGTCGATACGTGGGCCGGCGTGTTCGCCGCGCCGCTCAGGGATGACGAAAATCCGCGACAACTCATAGACGTCCGGTCGTTGGATGGGTTCCCGGATATTGAGATAGGGGAAGATCTCGCTCATCAGGTTCGGCATCACGGTCGGCACGGCGCGCATGCCGCCGATCAATCGGCCGCCATCGATGCAGAACAGATAGACCGCCTCGTCGGTGTCGAACTGGTCGATTTCGCGTCCGTCCGGCCGGTCCAGCGCCATCCACTTGCGCTGCTTGACATAGATCTCGTGCCGCAGCCGAAAATAGGGATCGAAATAGCTCTTGTAGAGCTGCCGGTTGTCTTTGCTGACGACATGAATTTCGGACATCGGCCTGATCCTCCGATTGTGGTTCAATCGAATGACAAGAATGCCGATGGATCGAAATTGATCTACTGGAAGAACTTCCAGTTCAGAGGCTGATTTCTCCTTTGACAAGCGCCGTCGCGACGGTGGCCGTCTTGTTCTTCGTCATCAGCTTGCGCTGCGCCTCCTCGAGATGCCAGCGCACATTGCGCTCCGACACCCTGAGGATCTGGCCCGTCTCCCAGGCCGTCTTGCCCTGGGCCGCCCAGCGCAACACTTCGGCTTCGATGGGCGAAAGCTTCCGCGTGAATGCCGGCATCGTCGTTCGGGACAGCGCGCGCAGTCGGCCATGGGCGAAGACTCCCATGAGGTGCAGCGCGCTCTTGGTTTCCGGATCGAGGTAGGGCCGCTCACCCGCGATACTGACGGCGCCGGTGGCGTCGTCGTAATGGATCGGGATGCAGAAGCCCTGATCGAAGCGAAAATCACGGGCGCGCGTCATGACGTCGTGCGCGGCCGGATCGCGCTCCGGATCGTAGGTCGCGTCCTTCCATTCGAACGGGTTCAGGATATTGAGGCAATGGCGAGGGATCGGATCGGCCGCGCAGAGATTCTCGCGGTTGTAGAGTTCGAACCATTCCGGCGGCCAGCCATTGGCGATCGTTGTTTGCGCGAGCGACTGGCCGGGCTCCGGTATGCCCGCCATGATGTAACCGTGAAAACCGAGATCGCCGATGATCCGTTCGAACTGGCAGATGACGCTGGCCCTGCTGGTCGACGCTTCGATCGCGTCGACGAAATCCAGCGCCCGTCGTCCCCAGTATGGCTCGAAGCTCCGCATTTCCAGTCTCCCGCTCAGCGATGAGGCTAGCCTCGGACAATCGTTAGTCAATCGCGAATCGAAAATGCTACTGAAGATCAGCGAGGATGGATAGTCCAGCATGACACGGCGGGTCGCATCAATATGGCTGACGCTTGCGGCGCCAGGACTCGGTCCGATCCAACAGAAAAATGAATCTAACGATTCAACCATTGGTTGATTCATCGGTTTTGCGTGAATCGCCAGCTGACACAGGCGGAGACATTGGCCGGAAGACCCGTCGCCGGAAGACCTCGTTCGCGCGACGGGCGTGCGGCTTGTCCCTCGCGGGCGCGGGGCGAAGCGCCGGTACGGGACGCGGCGCATCGCGTAGCTCCGGCGTATCGCGCCGCGAGCGCGGTCGGAATCCGAACAAACTAATCGCTCGCGTCGTAGATGGTGTCGGCGCATGTCCTTGTCGGCGAACCGGATCCCGCCTCTCCGGGACATGCGCTAGAACTTCGGCGGCCGCTTTTCCGCGAAGGCCTTGATCCCTTCCGCGATCTCGGCTCCGCGCATGCTGTCGCGATGGCGGCGGTCGGCCGCCGGCTCGTCCAGTTCTCCGCGAGCAATTTCATTGATGGTACGCTTCATGCCGCGCACTGCTACGGGTGCGTTGGCCGCGAGGCTGCGCGCCAGTCGGTCGACCGCCTCGGCGAGAGCGGCGACGGGCACCATTGCCGTCAAATAGCCGATCCGCAGCATCTCCGGCGCATCGATCTTCTCGGCGGTCAGGAATAGCTTCTTGGCGTTGTCGACGCCGAGCCGCGACACGTAGCGGCGGATGCCGCTCTTGTAATAATGCAGACCAAGCCGCGCCGCCGGCATGAACATCTCGGCGGTATCGAGGCCGATCCGGAAGTCACAGGCGAGTGCCAGGTCGGTCGAACCGCCGTAGACCCCGCCATTGAGGGCGCAGATCGTCGGCACGCTCAGGTCTTCCAATCGGTTGACCACGACCTCGAAGGCCGTGCCCGCGGTTTGCTCCTCCTCGCTCGTCGCGCGTTCGGCGATCGATCCGAGGTCATAGCCGGCGCTGAAGGCGCGGCCCGTGCCCGTGAGCACCATGACGCGGACGGCGGGATCGGCCTCGATCCGCGCGAACAGCTCCATGAGGGTCTTGAGGTCCTCTGGCTGCAGCCGGTTGAGATGCTTCGGCCGGTTGAGACGAATGGTCGCGACGGCGCCGTCCACGTCGAGGATCGGTGGGCTCGCCATCTCGGCGCCGGCTGCGGATGAGGTTGCCATCATTTGTTCTCGAGTTCGCGCCGTTTGGCCTCGGTATCGATGGTCTGCGCCAGATCCGGGTGCCTTGCCATCAGGAGGCGAAAGTCAACGAGATCCAGCACGAGGAGCTTTGACAGCCGCGTCGTGGTGATATTTGCCGAGCGCAGATTGTTGCCGAGCAGCGCCATCTCGCCGAAGAAGGCGCCTTCGCCGAGCTGCACTTTCTTGCCGGGAAGATCGACCTCGACCTCGCCGGAAGCTATAAAATACATGCAGTCGCCAACCTGGCCCTTGCGGATGATCATCGCGCGCGCCGGCAGATCGATGGTACGCAGCATATGGGTTACGTCGGCGATCGCCGATGGGCCAAGCGTGGCGAAGAAGGGCACCCTGCTGACCGATTCCCAGGTCTTGAGGAAATTGTCGCGGCGCGTTTCCGCGGCAAAGCCGGTGGCGAGAATACCGGTCCACAGCCCGAACACGCCGAGACCGCAGATCATCACCACCGCCGCGACCGCCCGCCCGAGCAGCGTGATCGGCACGACGTCGCCATAGCCGGTCGTGGTCAGGGTCACGACCGCCCACCACAATGCCGACGGAACGTTGCCGAAGGTCGCCGGCTGCACGTCGCGCTCGAAATAGTAGACCGCGACGGAGCCCAGAAACAGCACCATCAGGAAAATCACCAGCACGCTCAGCAGCGGTCCGGATTCGAGCACCAGTACCCGGCGCAATTGCCGCAGGCCCGGAACGCCGGGGATGACCTTGATGAGCCACAGGACGGCGAGCAGCCATGCCGTGCGTTGCGGGGCGCCCAGCAGCATCGCGCCCGGCACCGCGAGCACGCACGCGGCGTCGAGCAGTCCGCGGCCCGACATCACGTAATTCGGTCCGCGTCCCGTCAGCGCCGCGTGCCTGATCCGGACCAGCCATTCGAAGGCGAAGTAGAAGAGGCACGCCCAGAGTACGCCATCGACCCAGTACTGCGCCACCTCGTGGGCCGGATCGACGGTCAGCAGTACCATGGTGAGGACGCCGACCGCGACCGCTGCATACGCCGGCTTGGTCATGTTGCGGCCAGCGGTCGCCGCGACGAACTGCGCGAGAGCGTGAAGAACCAGCGGCTTGGGCATGCAGAGGCGGTGCCTATCGGTCAACACCAGCCAAGGAGTGGCCGGCCGTTGCAAGTTGCCCTGACCGGGGGAAGGCCGTCAACGACACTCGAGGGATGGCGCCACAGCGGGAAAGCGGAGCCGTTCGCCCGCCTGATGGCAGGCTCCGGCGACCGGCGCTGCGGGTCGGCCCCGATTCTGCGCCATCGCGCCAAATTATTCCCGGGAACCGCGCCAAATTCCGGTCGAAACCCCGGTTTTTCGCCTTATATCAAAGTCTTCGGCAAACATTATGATGGCGCAGGCGCTGGACGCTTGTCCGCCATCTCTTTCACACCCGAACGTCTGGTTGGCCCCGATGGATACCTCCCACCTCGCCGAACACGCAGGCGCTGCCGGCAGCTTCTTTGCCTCGATCTTCGTGGTCGCGACCCTGTCGATGCGGACGATGATCCCGCTGCGCGTGTTCGCGATCCTGACGAACATCCTGCTGATCGCAACGGCTATTCCCACCCACAATTACGCGACGATGGCGCTGCACACGGTGCTGCTGCCGCTCAATACCTATCGGCTGCATCAGATGCTCCAGCTCGTCCGTGACGTGAAGAAATCGGTCAGCAGCGACCTCTCGATGGAATGGCTGAAACCGTTCATGACCGAGCGCAAATGCACGACGGGCGAGGTGCTGTTCTACAAGGACGAAAAGGCCGACGGCATGTTCTACATCGTCAGCGGCCAGTTTCGCCTGGTGGAATCAGGCATTGAACTGCCGGTCGGCGCCATCGTTGGCGAACTCGGCATGTTGTCACCCACGAACGTGCGAACGCAGTCGCTCGAGTGCACCGAGGGAGGCGTCATCCTGAGCGTCAGCTATGACCAGGTCGAGCAGCTGTACGTGCAGAATCCGGCCTTTGGCTTCTATTTTCTCCGTCTGACGAGCGCCCGGCTGTTCCAGAATATCGAGACACTGGAGCGGCGGCTGGAGCAGCAGATTGTCGCTGCAACGCCGTCGGCCAGATCTGCCTGAAACAAGTCCGCTTGAGAACCGAGTCCGCCCGAGAAACCGGTGTAACAGTGGCCAGCATCGTCTCCTCCCTGCGCTATCTGCTCGCCGATGTGATCGGCGACGACGATAGCACCTTGCCGGTCCTGCCCGACAACCTGCCTGATCATGCCGCGCCGATCGTCAGCGACTCCATTGCTCTGCTGACGGAGTACCAGAGCGCCACCCACGCCCAGCTCTATGTCGACCGGCTCAAGCGCTTCATCGGCCGGCCGGGTGTCGATTCCGCGCTGTTCTGCGAGATCGCACGGCTGATGGCCATGCGCATGAGCTATCAGGATCCGATCAGGATCGCACAGTTGAAGCTCATCGAATCGGACGGCCGCGTATCCGGCGCCGCCGACGATGTCAGGAAATTGCGGCTGGATGAACTGATCGGGGCGTTGCCAGCGCCGGCGGCCGATCCGTTGCTCGACGTGCTGGGGCGGATCGGCTGGCTGCGCAAGCGGGTGTCGGTGCGCTTTTCGGCGAAAAGCCGGTTCGGCATCCGCCGCCTGAAGCTCGAGGCGTCGTTGCGGCGCTGGCGACAGTTCTCGGTACGCTTCAGCGAGGAGCGGGTCTGGGTGGAGCGCTGGCTGCATATGATTGCGCGCTGCCTCGACAAGCAACCGCAATCGGTGTTGGCGGTTGTCGAGACCGCGACCATGGTCGAGGGGCACGGCGATCCGTATCGCCAGGGGCTCGCCGACTGGCACTTGATCATCGATGGGCTGGCCAAGCCGACTTTCGACGGCAAGCTGCCGCTTGCCGATCTTGCGGGGGCCATCACGGAGGCGCGCGCCGCCTGCATGCCGGATCCGCGGCAGGTCGCGCTCAAGCGCGCCATCGCCCAGATCCGGGCGCGGGCCCTCGGCCCCACCGGCGCGGCGGGCTGAGCGCGACCGCCGCCGCCGAACAGCTTGTCAAGCGCCGAGCCTCGCTGCGCCACCTGGATGCGCGCACGTCGTGTTCGACGATGGCGATGGTGCGCGCGGGAGAGAATCTCGCCATCGGTGCGCGGGATCGCGAGAACCACCTCCTGAGGAGGTAACCTTACCTTGCAAAAGCAGGCGTCTGCTCGGTCTTGGTCTGGTGTTATTTGCAACCCCCGCAGGTGCAATCCGGCCCGGGAGATGTCATAAAGGGGCGAACGGGTCGAATTGGCCGGGTTTTGAGAACGTTTTGCTGAACGCCTCCAGTTCGCGTGTCCAGGCCTAGTGCAACGAGGGCGTCAGCTTTGTCGTTTCCCCCATTGTCGTTGTCGGTTCCGCTTGGCGCGCTGGCCGGGTGGATGCTGCTGCTCACCTTCAAGCACGTCATCGCCGATTTCGTGCTGCAAAATGCCTGGATGGCCTATGGCAAGGATCAGAAGACCGGCTGGGGGCTGCCGCTGCTCGTCCACTGTCTGGTCCATCTCGGCGTGGCGATGGTGCTGATCCTCGTCGTGGCGCCGAAATTCTGGTTCGTCGCCGTTGTCGACTTTCTCATCCACATCACGGTCGACCGCGCCAAGGGCATCTGTTCGTCGACATTTGCGATGACGATGGAGCATCCGTGGTTCTGGACGCTGATCGGCGTCGATCAGGCCCTGCATCATCTGACCGGATTCGGTCTTTCAATCTACATGGCCGCGAACGGCTGATCCCGACGATACGTTCAGCCTTGAGAGGTGGGCCTGTTGGTGTCAAACGCCGACCTGGTCCGGCTGGTACGTCATCAATCGCGAACCGAATGAAGACGCCTTCGATTTGATCACGAATCAGCAGCCTCGGTGCGAGGCGCACACGATTTCCGCGCGCGATCAAGGCGACCCCGTGATTTGACGGTCTGTGTGGTTAACCCTTCATTATAGGGTCGGACTGCATCGTCGGCTCCAGGGAGAATTAGAATGTTTCCAGGTCGTAATGCGTTTGATGGCGACAGTTGCCCGGTCGACGATGAGTTGCTCGGCCGCATGTACCGCGCGAATGAAAGCGGTCTGCCAAAACTGGTCGAGACCGTCTCGTCCGATGTGCGGGCGTTGCTCGCGCTGTTCTGCTACCGCAGGGCGCACATGCATTCGCTGGCGCTGGCAATCGCCTCGAGCTGCAGCGAACGCGAGTTGTTCCGGTTCGGCGGACGTGTCGGCTCCGTGCTTTACGCGCAGTCGCGGGAAACCGTGACGGCGCGCCCCGCGTCGTCCGGTAGCAGCCGCAAGCCGATCACCCTGTCGACCAGGCCGCTTCGCGCGATCAAGCCGATGGACGACAGCCTCGACGACCAAACGCCGGAACCGGCGACGGCCTGAACGAAATTCATCACAGCGCCGGCAAGCCGTATCTTTTCCGCGCCATCGCGCATTCGGCGTCGCCGGGCATGCAGGTCCGGCACACCTCCGGCCTCACCGCGTAGATCGTGCATGATGTCGCGACGCCGACCTTGCCGGCCAGCGCGCAGCATCGATCGCCATCGCAGCGCATGCCGGACTGTCTTGCATTGACCAGATGCTCGGGGATCAAGGCGAGCGCCGCGTCCTCCTCGATCGAGAACCGCGGCCAGTTCGCCGAATAGGAGCAGCAGGCGCCGCAGGCCTGGCACGGGCTATCCTGTGCATCAGACATCGCTCGGCTGCTCCCAGACCAGGCTCCTGCGCCACCGCGCCCTCAGCGCGGCACGCCGCTCGGGATAGGATTCATCGAGATAATCGGCGTCGATGACGCGGTCGGTTCGAAAACTGCGGAAGTCGCTGCGCAACTCGCACCACGCCGCCAGGATCCGCACCGCCTCATGATAGCCGATGGCGATCGGCCAGATCGTGCGCGCGCTGTCGCGGCCGTGTTCGTCACGATAGCGCAGCGCGATCTTCTTTCCGTCGTGAATGTGCGCGCGCGTCCGCACCATGTCGATGCGGTCGGGTTCCTTCTTCCAGTAGGGGCGGGCGCGGCTTGCCGGCTCGAGCACGAAGGGACGGAGGCGCTCGGGGACGGTATCGGCGATCTTCGCCATCAGATCCTCGGCGGCGCGGGCGAGCACGGGATCGGCGTGACCGATCACCCATTGCGCGCCGAGCACGGCGGCTTCGATCTCGTCGGGCGTCAGCATCAAGGGCGGCAGATCGAATCCCTTTTCCAGGATGTAGCCCATGCCGGCCTCGCCGCGGATCGGCACGCGCTGGCCGATCAGGGTTGCGATGTCGCGGTAGATCGTTCGCTTCGAGGTCTCGAGCTCGGCGGCGATCGCATCCGCGGTCAGCGGGTTCCGGGTGCGACGGAGCACCTGAATGATCTGAAACAGCCGGTCGGCGCGTCTCATGGCGGTCTCTTGTCGGTCGATTTCGGGAACGGCCTCGCCGCTGCTGACAGCATGTTGGCAGCAGCAGGCTTCTATAACGGGACAACACATCAATTGAAGGGAATTTGTCCATGACCATTTGTGATGGATTGGGATTGCGCCGCGCCGGGAGTTTCGCGTTCGAGCAACTCGTTGTCGTGTCCAATGGCTCCACGGACCTGCGTTGGGCGTTCGCGGCGCTCGCCCTGCGGTCATTGGGCGTCCTTGGCGCCAACTGCCGTGTTTTCCTCGTCATTCTGGCCCAAGGCGCGGCGCGCCGCGTCGCTCGCAGGGGCTGCTTCGCACATGACGTCGAGCCTGCTGACACCACGTTGGCAGCAGGGCGTGGCTAGGATTGGTTCGTCTCCACAGATCGGAATGCTCCCATGATCGTCCTCTATGGCTTCGGCGCCGGGTTCGGGTTGCCGGAAATCAGCCCGTTCGTCACCAAGACCGAGGTCCAGCTGAAAATGGCCGGTCTGGCCTATCGCAAGGACAGGGCGAAACCGCCGGCCTCGCCGAAGGGGCAACTGCCCTTTATCGATGACGAGGGCGAGCGGGTCGCCGATTCGACCTTCATCCGCGCCCATATCGAAGGCAAATACGGCTTCGATTTCGATGCCCCGCTCAGCCTGCAGGCGCGCGCGCAGGCCTGGGCGTTCGAGCGCATGATCGAGCATCATGTCTATTGGGCGCTGGTCGGGGCGCGCTGGGTCGATGACGCGAATTTCGCCAAGGGACCGGCGCATTTCTTCGACGGCGCGCCCGAACACGCGCGCGACAAGCTGCGCGAGGACGCGCAGTTTCGTGTCGCCGAGAACTATCTCCTGAGCGGCCTCGGTCGCCACGCACCCGACGAAGATGTCGATCTTGCCATCCGCTCGCTGTTCGCACTCTCGGTTCAGCTCGGCGACAAGCCCTATCTGATGGGGGAGGCGCCCTGCGGAGCCGATGCGACCGCCTTCGGTGCGCTCGCGGGCATTCTCACACCCTTCTTCGCCTCGCAATTGCGCGAGCGCACCGCGCAATTCGAAAATCTCACCGCCTATGTCGACCGGATGATGCTGCAGTATTATCCGGAGTTCGCCTGGGTGATGCGGCAGGAGGCGGCCTAGCGCAAGCGGTCAAAGGTACCAGGCAAGAACGGCCTTGAGCAGGGCATTGTCGATCACCGGCAGAACGACGATCTGATTCAGGCCCGCAGCGCTTGCGAGCGATGCCGGAATTGTTTCGTCGTGCTTCAGGTTTTCGTTGATCACGGGCATTCCGGTGGCCCAGGCGCCGCCGATCGGTCCCTCGCCCCTGCGGATTGTCTTCGAGGCGTAGAGCGCGTCGAGATCGGTGTCCTTGCTGCAGTCGCCGGACTGAAAAACCAGCGCGGTTCGAGAGGCGTTCGGAACCCAGATTTCGAACCGCGCCGCGATCGGCGTCGCCTGTGCCGACAGGAACGTCATGACCCAGGTCTGATCGTTGGCAGTCTTGTAGGGGATGCCGACGCCGCAGTTGATGCCGATTTCGGACGCCTCTTCCCACCGCAAGAACCGCTTTGAATTGTGGAGGTCCTTGATGATCAGCGGCATTGCCGCCTTCCAGACCCGGCCCGGCAATCCGAACCCCCGCGGAAACTTGGTGTGCCGCGAGTTGAACTCGAACATGTCGGCCGTGCCATAGTAGCCGTCGACGAGCCCCATTTCATGGGAGACCTCCGGATCGTTGTGCCAGAGTTCGAGCGCGCCGACATGCTTCGCGTCGTCGCCACACAACAGCACCAGAACGCCCATCAGGAATTCGCCGGCAAACACCGGCAGTGCGACACCGCAGGTCAGGCCGACTTCCCTGGCCTCGTCCGTGCGCTTGAAGTAGGAGTTGGAAAATTCCGTCAGGACAATCGGATGGCCGGCGGCCCAGGCCCTCCCGGGCAATCCCTCGTCGTAGGCGAACAAGGTATTTTCGCTGATCTCGCGGAATTCCGAGAACGTGTCGCCGCAGAGGCCGCCCCTGTATTCCAGCCGCGTCCCGGTTCGGTCGGGCACCCATAACTCGACAACGCGAATGAAGGTTTTCATCGGTGCTCACCTCGTCTTCAGGTCAAGGCAAGCATCCTCCATCTCGACGCGTCCGGTACGCTCAAATAGCGTTCAGCGGGCGCTCAAAAAGCGGGCGAGCAACATTAGCTCGCCGCGGCCGGCCGGCCCTTCAGGGCGGCCAACTCCGCCTCCAGTTCAGCGATCCGCGCGTCGCGCACGGCCAGCGCGGTCGCGACATCGGCGGCGTCGAACTTCTGCGGGATATGCTGCGGGCAGTTGGTGTCCCAGGCCGTGACCTTGAACAGGATCACCTGTTCGGGTCGGGCCTTGTAGCCGCGCGGCATCAGTTGTTCCTTCAGCGCCGGATCGTCTTCGACGATCCGCGCCTCGCCCCAGATCTTCACTCGGCGCCGGTGGGCATAGTCCATCACGAAGATATAGGCCTTGGTGTTTTCAGAGAGATTGCCTTGCGTTATGTACTGCCGGTTGCCGGCAAAGTCGGTGAAGGCGAGCGTGTGATTGTCCAGGACCTTGACAAAGCCCTTGGGCCCGCCGCGGTGCTGGATATAGGGCCGGCCGTCGCGGCTCGCGGTGGCGAGATAGACGCTGTTGGCTTCGGCAAGGAAGGCCGCGAGATTGTCGTCGATCTCGGTGCGCCAGCCTTTCTTTTCGGCGTGGGCATAGGCCTCGCGGGACCCCTTGCGCGCCTGGATGGATTTCACGGCGGGCGTGAAGGCCACGTCGCTGGCATAGGTAAGATGTTCGCTCATTGGAGAACCTCCTGAACCGGGCCGACTGCGTCCGCCCGTCCTTCTCCCGCAAGATCGGGTGTTTCCGTAACTTAGGCAATCTTTCGAATTGACACTTCATTATTGCTGAATATGAAATAATGCATGGACCGCATTCAAGCCATGCAGGCGTTTGTCGCGGTCGCCGACCTGCAGGGTTTTGCGCCGGCGGCGCGGAAACTTTCGCTCTCGCCATCCGCCGTGACGCGGCTGGTCGCGGCGCTGGAAGCGCATCTGGGCGCGCGGCTGTTGCAGCGGACCACGCGGAATGTCGCGCTGACCGACGTCGGCGCGCGCTATCTGGAGCGCGCCAGGCGCGTTCTTGCCGATGTCGAGGAGGCGGAGAGTTCGGCGCAGGCCGAGCGCAGCGCCCCGAGCGGTCGGCTCGTGGTCTCCGCTCCGGTCGGCTTCGGTCGCCTTCACGTCAGCCCGGTGGTGTCGACATATCTGTCACGTTATCCCGACGTCTCCTGTGAGCTGCGGCTGGCCGACCGGATGGTCAATCTGGTCGAGGACGGGGTCGATCTCGCGGTGCGGATCGGGCATCTCGCCGATTCGAGTCTGGTGGCCCGGCAGATCGGCCAGATGCGCCGCATCGTGGTGGCCGCGCCTGCCTATCTGAAGCGACGCGGCGCGCCGACGAGTCCGGAGACGGTCGCCGCGCATGACACGATCCAGTTCGGTGGGGCACCGGACTGGCACTTCGTCCGGGAGGGTCGCGAATTGCGGGTCACGCCGGCGCCGCGCTTCATCACCAACAGCGCCGACGCAGCGATCCAGTATGCCGAGGAGGGCGGGGGCCTGACGCGCGTCCTGGCCTATCAGGCCGCGGACGCCATCAAGCGCGGCAAACTCGAGATCGTGCTGGCGGCGTTCGAGGAACCGGCGATGCCGATCCACCTCGTCTATCCGACGTCGCGGCTGTTGTCGGCCAAGGTGCGCAGCTTCATCGATCTCGTGGTCGAGACCGCCGATTGGCGGTTCGATTAGGCCTATTTGCGCCATGACCTGGTCTATCCCCTCGTCGTGAGGAGCATCGCGCAAGCGATGCGTCTCGAAGGATTGAGGCCACAGCCGGGCCTTCATGGTTCGAGACGGCGCGCCACGCGGAACATTGCCTGACGAGGGTGCGAACGCGCGCCTCCTCACCATGAGGGTCTAATTACACCGTATAACTAAGCCACCACCGCTTTCTTCGTCACCACCCGAAACGTCGCATTCGCGCGCGCGATCACGGCGTCATCGGCCTTGATCAGGCTCTGCGCGAAGCAGATCGTGTGGCCCGTGCGGATCACCTCGCTCTCCACCGCGAGCCATTGCCCGATCTGCGCCGAGCCGATGAAGTCGACCGCGAGCGAGATCGTCACCAGCGAGGATTGCCCGCCCATCGTCTGGCCGCAGCTATAGCCCATGGCATTGTCGGCAAGCGCCGCGATCAGCCCGCCATGGATCAGGCCGCGGCTGTTGGTGTGCGGCTTCGCCAGCCGAAGGCCGAGGATGACGGCCCTGTCGGTGCGTTGCGAATAAAGCGGTTCCCAGGGGTCGGTGAACGGACTCTTGCGGAAGTGCGGCTCATAGCCGTCGGGGATCTCGGTCGAGGTCATGCATCTGCTCTTTGACTAATTAGACCAGTCTATATAGAAATAGGGCCCAGGCAAGGCCTGAGAGAATGACCGGAGAGAATGCCATGTCGGCTCCGCCAAGGCATCGCGGCGCGATCGTACGGGCGGCGGCGGCGTTGTTTCGCCGCAACGGCTATTCCGCGACCGGCATCAACGAGATCGCCGAGGTCAGCGGTGCGCCGAAGGGATCGCTCTACCACTACTTTCCCGGAGGCAAGGACCAGATCGCCGAAGCCGCCGTGCGCTTCGCGGGCGCCGGCGTGGTCGCGACGCTGGAGCAGCTCGAACGGGAGCATTCCAGCGCGGCGTCGATGATCCCTGCCTATTGCGAGCTGCTGGCCGGCTGGATGGCCAAGTCCGGCTTTCGCGATGGTTGCCCGATCGCGACCACGCTGCTCGAGTCCGCGCCGCAATCCGCTGAGATGGCCGCGGCCGGACGCGAGGCGTTTGCCGGCTGGTGTGCGGTGATCGCCCGCGCGCTGGTCCGCGACGGTTTCGGCGAGGCGGAGGCAAGGCGGTTGTCGACCCTTGCGGTGTCTTCGATCGAAGGCGCGCTGATCCTCGCACGGGTCGAGGGCAGCGCGCGGCCGATCGAGGATGTCGCCGCGGTGCTTGGCGCCACGCTGCAATTCAAGGTGAAGCCTCGAAAGCGCGTCACATAGTACCAAAGCAACGGAGGGTGACGTCATGGACGATCCGCAGGAGGGCCTCAACCAGAGCGAGATCGCGTCGTTCGTCACGGCGCTGCCGTTCGTGCGGGCATACGCGATCCAGGTCGTCTCGGCCGCACCCGGGCAGGTGGTTATCGAGTTGCCGTTCGATGCAAGGTTTTCGGGACCGCCGGGGCAATTCCCCGCCTCGATGGTCGGCACGGCGGGCGACGTGGCGGCGGTGTCGTCCTGCTTGTCGCTGCTACCGAGAGGATGGGCGCTGGCGACACTCGATTTCACGATCAAGATGACCGGCCTTGCCAAGGGGGAGAAACTGAGGGCCAAGGGCAGGGTGCTGCAGGCCGGGCGCACCAATTCAGTGGGTGCAGCGGACGTCTATGTCGTCTCGGCCGACCGGGAGACGCTGTGTGGAACGGTGTTGGCGACAACCCGCAATTTTGAGACCAGATCTGCGTAGGTCTTTCGTCGTTCCGGGATGGTGCGCTCGTCCTACTGCGTCTTAACCCTGATCTATACCCTCATCCTGAGGAGCATCGCGGAACGCGATGCGTCTCGAAGGATTGAGGCCACAGCCGGGCCTTCATGGTTCGAGACGGCGCGCCACGGAAAGCATTGTGTGAGGATGGTGTGAAGGCGCGCCTCCTCACCATGAGGATCTAATGACGCAGTAGGACGAGCATCGACCCGGAATGACAGCAAGGTCAGAACGGCAGCCCGACATAATTCTCCGCCATCGACGTCATCGCTGCCCTGGAGCTGGCGATATAATTCAATTCGGCGAGCTGGATGCGGGCGCCGATCCCGTCGGTATCGGGGAATTTGTGCAGCACCTGTGTCATCCACCAGGAAAAGCGCACCGCTTTCCAGACCCGTGCCAGCGCTCGTTCCGAATAGGCGTCGATGCCGGCCGACGATCTCTCGTCATAATATTCGCGCAAGGCCTCCGACAGGTACCAGGCGTCGCTGGCGGCGAGGTTCAGTCCCTTGGCGCCGGTCGGGGGCACGATGTGGGCGGCGTCGCCGGCCAGGAACATGCGGCCGAAACGCATCGGCTCGGCCACGAAGCTGCGCAGCGGCGCGATGCTCTTTTCGATCGACGGGCCGGTGACGAGGCGATCGGCGGCCTCTTGGTCCAGTCGCCGCTTCAACTCGTCCCAGAAGCGGTCGTCGGGCCATTGTTCGATCTTGTCATCGAGCGAACATTGCACGTAGTGGCGGCTGCGTTTCATCGAGCGCATGGTGCAGAGCGCGAAGCCGCGCGCGTGGTTGGAATAGACCAGCTCGTGCGACACCGGCGGGGTCTCGGACAGGATGCCGAGCCAGCCGAACGGATAGATCCGCTCGAAAGTCTCGATCGCCGGAGGCTTGACGCTGGCGCGGCTGACCCCGTGGAAGCCGTCGCAGCCGGCAATGAAATCACAGGCGATCTCGTGCGTCGTGCCGTCCTTGACGTAGCTCACACGCGGGTGGTCGGTGTCGAAATCGAGCGGCCTGACGTCGGCGGCCTGATAGATGGAGGTCAGCCCGGACGCCTTGCGGGCATTCATCAGGTCGAGCGTGACCTCGGTCTGGCCGTAGATCATCATCGTCTTGCCGGTGGTGGCCTTGATGTCAATTCGATGACGGCGGCCGCCAAAGGCGAGTTCGACCCCCTCGTGGACCAGGCCCTCGCGATGCGCACGGGCCCCGGCGCCGGCCTTGTCGAGCAGGCTCACGGTGCCCTCTTCGAGCAGCCCGGCGCGGATGCGACCGAGCACATAGTCGGGCGTCTGCCGTTCCAGGATGATGCTGTCGATGCCGTAGCCCTGCAGCAATTGCCCGAGCAGCAATCCCGCCGGTCCCGCGCCGATGATTGCGACTTTTGTCCGCAATACTTGCTCCTCCGGATATTATAGGCTTCAACGGAAAGCCGCCGCGGCTTCGGGCCGCAGGCTTGCACTGATGATTATACCATATAACAATAACCGCAAAGGGCCGTTGAAGCCCTGCCACGAGGAGACGATGCCGATGAGAAAAGCGCTTTTGGCGTTGCTGCTGGCCGCCAGTGTGACGCCCGCCTTGGCCCAGGAAAAGACCTTTGACCTCAAGATTTCGCACTGGGTGCCGGCTTCGCATCCGCTGCAGAAGGCGCTGGAAGATTGGGCAGCGGCGGTCGAGAAGGACTCTGGCGGTACCATCAAGTCCAAGGTGTTTCCCGCCCAACAGCTCGGCAAGGCCTTTGACCACTACGACATGGCGCGCGACGGCATCGCCGACGTCACCTATGTCAATCCCGGCTACCAGCCCGGCCGCTTCCCGGTCATCAGCGCCGGCGAGCTTCCCTTCCTGATGTCGGATGCCAAGGGCGGCTCGGAAGGGCTTGACGCCTGGTACCGGAAATATGCCGGCCAGGAGATGAAGGACGTCAAATACTGCCTCGCCTTCATCCACGCACCGTCTTCGTTCCACTCGCGCACCAAGAAGATCGTGGTGCCCGACGATATCAAGGGCATGAAGATCCGTCCCGCCCACGCCACCATGGCCAACTTCGTGACCCAGCTCGGCGGCACCAACGTGCAGTCCTCGGCGCCGGAAGTGCGCGACATCATCGAGCGCGGCGTCGCCGATGCCGTCACCTTCCCCTGGGGATCGCTGGTGCTGTTCGGCATCGACAAGGTGACCAAGTTCCAAATGGATGCGCCGCTCTATGTCACGACCTTCGTCTTCGTGATCAACAAGGACAAGTACGGCCAGATGTCCGATCGCCAGAAAAAGGCGATCGACGACAATTGCAACGTCGAAGCCGCCGGCCGGGTCGGCGAGCCCTGGGGCAAGTTCGAGGACGCCGGCCTCGACAAGGTGAAGGCGCAGGAAGGCCAGGAGGTCTACAAGCTGACCCCGGAGCAGTCCGCGCTGTGGAAGAAGGCGGCCGAGCCGCTGGTCAAGACCTGGAGCGACAGCGTCAAGAAGGCCGGCGTCGATCCCGACGCGGCGATGACGGAGCTGAAGGCCTCGCTGACCAAGTACAACGCGCTGGCTCAGTAACGGCGAACTCTCCTCCACCTTGCGGGGTGCACCCCCCTCGCCCCGCTTGCGGGGAGAGGGTTGGGGTGAGGGGGAGTCTCCGCGAGCGCAATGCGCGGAGAGTCCCCCTCACCCGAAGCCTTCGGCTTCGACCTCTCCCCGCACGCGGGGCGAAGTAGAGCGAGTGTGCCGCCCGCCTGATTCCATCAACTGACTTGAACGTGAAGGATCTCCCAATCATGAAGCGCGATGTGATGGATCGCTTCATCGATACCATCGAATGGATTGCGGCCGGCTTTGTCGGAATCGTTGCGCTCGACATTTTCGTGTCGGTTCTGCTGCGGAACACGCTGAACTATTCGGTGCCCGATTCCTTCGACATCGGGCGCATGCTGCTCGGTATCCTGATCTTCTGGGGCATCGCCGCGACCTCCTATCGTGGCACCCACATCACCGTCGACCTGATCTGGGGCAATGTCGGTCCGCGCTATCAGCGCTGGATCGACGTATTCGCGACGCTGGTACTGCTGTTCGTGGTCACGGCCCAGACCTGGACGCTGTTCGACAAGGTGCGCGGCACCTACAACGATCATGTGCTGACCTTCGACATGCACATGCCGGTCTGGCCGTTCTTCGCGGTGGCCTGGATTGGCGACGTCTCCGCGGTCCTCCTGATCGCGATCCGCACCTATCGCCTGGTCGTCCATCCGGAGGCGATGCACGATCCCAAGATCACCGGCACGGAGTAGGATTGTATGAGTACCGATGCCGTTGCCATCACGGGCTTTGTCGCGCTGTTTACGCTGATGCTGCTCCGCGTGCCCGTCGGCATGGCGATGGGGCTGGTCGGCGTCACCGGCTTCGGCTACCTGGTCGGCTTCACGCCGGCGCTGAAGCTGGTCGGCCAGACCTCGATGCGCACGGTCACCGACTATACGTTCGGCGTGATTCCGATGTTCCTCCTGATGGGGACCTTCGTCAGCAATTCCGGCATGAGCCGCGAGCTGTTCCGTGCCGCCAACGGCTTCGTCGGACATCTGCGCGGCGGGCTCGGCATCGCCACCGTTGCTGCCTGCGGCGGCTTCGCCGCGATCTGCGGCTCGTCGGTGGCGACTGCTGCGACGTTTTCGGCGGTGGCCTATCCGGAAATGCGCCGCTTCGGCTATCCGCAATCCTTCGCCACCGGCGTGATCGCGGCCGGCGGCACCCTGGGCGCCATGCTGCCGCCGTCGACCGTGCTCGCGGTCTACGGCATCATTACCGAGCAGGACATCGGCAAGCTGTTCATGGCTGGCATCATTCCCGGCCTGCTGGCGATGACGATGTACATGATCACCATCGCCCTGATCGGCTATTTCCGGCCGAATTTCCTGCCCAGGGGCGAGACGACGACCTGGCGCCAGCGCTTTGCCGGGCTCAAGGATATCTGGGCCCCCGTCGTGCTGTTCGTGTTCGTGATCGGCGGGCTCTACGGCCTGCCCTACCTGCCGCGGTTCACGCCGACGGAAGCCGGCGGCGTCGGCGCCACCGGCGCCTTCCTGATCGGGCTCGTCACCGGGCGACTGAACAAGGACAAGATCCTTGCCTCGCTGCTGCAGGCGACGCGGACCGCGGCCGCGGTGTTCACCGTACTGATTGGCGCGCTGATCTTCGGCTATTTCCTCACCGTGACGCAGACCCCGCAGAAGGTCACCGAATTCCTCACCGGCTTGGGGCTCGGCAGCTACGGCGTGCTGGCCGTGATCATGGTGATGTATCTCGTGCTCGGGTGCCTGATGGATGCGATGGCGATGATCATCCTCACAGTGCCGATCATCTTTCCGGTGATCAGCCATCTCGGCTTCGACCCGATCTGGTTCGGCGTCATCATCGTGATGACGGTCGAACTCGGCCTGATTCATCCGCCGGTCGGCATGAATGTCTTCGTCATCAAGAGCGTGGTGAAGGACGTCTCCTTCTCCACCATCTTCAAGGGCGTGATCCCGTTCGTGGCGACCGATCTGATCCGGCTGGTGATCCTGATCGCCTTCCCGCTGCTTGCCACCTGGCTGCCGCAGCGCATGATGGCGCATTGAATTCCCGACACTGAATGGCAGGGCGGTCCATGACGCCAGAGCTGCAAACCCGATATGCCTTCACCCTGACCGTGCGGGTCGGCGAGGTCGTCAGCGCGGGCGAGACCGGTCATGGCGTTCGTCGCATCATTCCGATCCTCGGCGGCGAGGTCCGTGGCCCCGACGTCAACGGCAAGGTCTGTGCGTTCGGCGCCGACTTCCAGGTCATCCGGCCCAACGAGATGATCGAGCTGGAGGCAAAATACGCCTTCGAGACCGACGATGGCGCCATCGTCTATGTCGAGAACAAGGGCATCCGGTTCGGGCCGCTCGACCTGCTCGAGAGGCTCAAGCGCGGCGAGCCGGTCGATCCCGGTCTGATCTATTTCCGCACCATCCCGAAATTCGAGACCGGGCATGACAAATATCGCTGGCTGATGGAGCACATCTTCGTCGGCTCCGCCGCGCGTCATGCCGATCGGGTCGTGATCGACGTGCATCAGGTGCTGTAAGCCGCCTGGCGTCGCGGTCTTGCGCGCAGTTGCGCTGGGAACCCATGACCACCACTTGATCTCGTTGAGGAAAACCAGTGTCAACCGGCGCATGACAAGGACACGGCGTGTCGGGCCGGACGACGCCCCGCCCGCTATTCGATTGACTCCGCCCGAATTCGTTATAGAACATAACTATTCTGGAGAGGACATAACAATCCCATGGGAAACGCCGACACCGCCGCGATGGCGGGCCAGGGTACGCTGCTCAAGATCGAGAGGCAGGGCGCGGTCCTGACCGTCGGCCTCAACCGGCCGGCCAAGCGCAACGCGCTCAATGACGGCATCATCCTCGAAATCGGCGATTGTTTCGCGAACCTGCCGGATGATGTCGGCTGCGTGGTGGTCTACGGGGTCGGCGACCATTTTTCCTCCGGCCTCGACCTGTCGGAACTGAGCGACCATGACGCAACCGGCGGCCTGCTGCATTCGCAGATGTGGCATCGCGTATTCGACCGTATCCAATACAGCCGTGTGCCCGTGATCGCGGCGCTGAAAGGCGCGGTGATCGGCGGCGGGCTCGAACTCGCCTGTGCCGCGCATATTCGCGTCGCCGAGCCTTCGGCCTATTACGCGCTGCCGGAAGGCCAGCGCGGCATTTTCGTCGGCGGCGGCGGGTCGGTGCGGCTGCCGCGGCTGATCGGTGTCTCGCGCATGGCCGACATGATGCTCACCGGCCGGGTCTATTCCGCGACGGAAGGGTCGGCCTACGGATTTGCGCAGTATCTGACCGAAGCGGACGGCGCCTTGCCGAAGGCGCTGGAACTCGCCGGTCGCATCGCCACCAACGCGCCGCTGACCAATTTCGCGGTGCTGCAGGCGTTGCCGATGATCGCGGAGGCCAATCCGCAGACCGGTCTTCTGATGGAGTCGCTGATGGCCACCGTCGCGCAGAGCGACCAGGAGGCCAAGCGGCGCATTCGTGCCTTCCTTGACCACAAGACCGCGAAGGTCAAACCGGGCCAAAAATGACCGCACAAACAAGAAAAGCAGAGGGAGGAGTGAACGAGATGCAGGGCGCGCGCGCCGCGAGCGTCCATCCGCTGCGAGCCATCTCGTTCGACGATCCCGCCGTCTCGGTCGAGCGCCGCGCCGACGGGACCATTTATCTCCGCCCCAGAAAGCCGCTCGGCGATTATCCGCGGCGGCTGACCGACCGCCTGCATCACTGGGCCACAGTGGAGCCTGGCCGCGTCTTCATGGCTGAGCGCGCGGGCGGCCGTGGCTGGCGCGAACTCTCCTACGCCGAACTGCTGGCCTCGAGCCGGCACATCGCCTCGGCACTGCTCGCGCGCGGGCTGTCGGCCGAACGTCCCGTGGTGATCCTGTCGGGCAATTCGATCGACCATGCGCTGCTCGCCTTCGGCGCACTCTATGCCGGGGTTCCGTTCTGTCCGGTATCGCCGGCCTATTCGCTGGTTTCGAAGGACTACGGCAAGCTCGCCTACCTGATGAAGCTCCTGACGCCCGGGCTCGTCTTCGCCGACGATGCCGACAAATTCGCCGATGCTTTGCAGGCCAATGTCCCCGCCGGGACCGAGATCGCCGCAGCCTTCGGCGGCATCCCGGGCCGTGACGTGACCATGCTCGCCGATCTGATGGCGACGCCGATTCATTCCGGCCTCGACGCCGCCCACGAGGCGATCGGCCCCGACACGATCGCGAAATTCCTGCTGACCTCGGGCTCGACCGGCAATCCCAAGGCGGTCATCAACACCCAGCGCATGATCTGCGCGAACCAGGTGATGATCCGGGAAACGCTGGCTTTCCTGAAGGACGCGCCGCCGGTCATCGTCGACTGGCTGCCATGGAATCACACCTTCGGCGGCAATCACAACATCGGGCTGACGCTGTTCAACGGCGGCTCGATGTATCTCGACCAGGGCAAGCCGGTGCCGGGCGGCATCGAGGAAACCGTGCGCAATCTCCAGGAGATTTCGCCGACCGTCTATTTCAACGTGCCGAAAGGCTATGAAACGCTGCTGCCCTATCTGCGCGACGATAGCGCCCTGCGCGCAAAATTCTTCCATCGCCTGGACGCCATGTTCTTTTCGGGCGCGGCGATGGCGCCTCATGTCTGGGACGCGCTCGACGAATTGTCGGTGCAGGAGACCGGCGCCCGCGTGCCGATGCTGACGGGGCTCGGCGCCACCGAGACCGCGCCGTTCTTCATGTCGGTCAATCCTCGCACCAGCCGTTCCGGTCATATCGGGCTGCCGGTGTCGGGCAACGATGCCAAGCTCATTCCCAATAATGGCAAGCTCGAGGTTCGGGCCAAGGGGCCGAACGTGATGCCGGGCTACTGGCGCCAGCCCGAGGTGACCGCGGCCTCGTTCGATGACGAAGGCTTCTACAAGATGGGCGATGCCCTGAAGCCCGTCGATCCCGATAATTTCGACGCCGGCTTCGATTTCGATGGCCGCATCGGCGAAGACTTCAAGCTGGCCAGCGGAACCTGGGTCAGCGTCGGTCCGCTGCGCGCCCGCTTCGTTGCCGCCTGCGCGCCGCTGGTGCGTGACGCCGTGATCGCCGGGATCAACCGTGACGAGATCGCAGCGCTGGTCGTGCTCGATATCGACGGCTGCCGCCTGATCAATCCGACCTTGCCGCAGGATGACCTCGCCGCGACCGTGGCCGATCCCCTGATCCGCGACGCATTTCGCGAGCGCTTCGCGGCGTTTCTCGCGACCGCGACCGGCTCCTCGACGCGGATTGCACGCGCGGTCCTGCTCGATACGCCGCTGTCGATCGATCGTGGCGAAATCACCGACAAGGGCTCCATCAATCAGCGTGCGGTGCTCGAGCATCGCAGCAGCTTGATCGACGATATCTATGCGCCGGCGCCGCCGGCGCAGGTCATCACTCCGAACTGAGATCATTGCGAAGGAACACATCATGCAGTTGAAGGATCAGGCCGCGATCGTAACCGGTGGCGCATCGGGACTGGGAGCGGCGACCGCGCGCAAGCTGGCCGCGCAGGGCGCCAAGGTTGCCGTGTTCGATCTCAATGCCAAGCTCGCCGCCGACGTTGCGGCCGAGATCAACGGCGTTGCCGTCACCTGCGATGTGTCCGACGCCGCGTCGGCCGAAGCTGCCGTTGCCGAGGCCGCGAAGGCGCATGGGCCTGCGCGCGTGCTGGTGAACTGCGCCGGCATCGGCGTCGCCAAGCGGGTGATCGGTCGCGATGGGCCGATGGCGCTCCCCGATTTCGAGAAGGTGATCAAGGTCAATCTGATCGGCACCTTCAACATGCTGCGGCTCGCGACCACGGACATGTCGAAGCTGGAGCCACTCTCGACCGGCGAACGCGGCGTCGTGATCAATACGGCGTCGGTCGCCGCCTATGACGGCCAGATCGGGCAGGCCGCCTATTCGGCGTCGAAGGGTGGCATCGTCGGGATGACATTGCCGATCGCGCGCGAACTGGCGCAGTTCGGCATCCGCGTGCTGACCATCGCGCCCGGCCTGTTCCTGACGCCGCTGCTCGCCAATCTGCCGCAGGAGGCCCAGGACTCGCTCGCCGCGGCGATCCCGTTTCCGCGCCGCCTCGGCCACGCCGACGAGTTCGCCTCGCTGGCGCTGCACATGATCGACAACCCCTACCTTAACGGCGAAGTGGTGCGGCTCGACGGCTCGCTGCGCATGGCCCCGCGGTAAATTGTGATGAATTTTGTCCGACACCGTCGAGTTGCGGACGCTGTTCACCTCTCCCCGCCTGCGGGGAGAGGTCGGATCGCATCGAAAGATGCGATCCGGGTGAGGGGGGTTCTCCGCGAGTCCAGATGCGTGGAAAGTCCCCCTCACCCCAACCCTCTCCCCGCAAGCGGGGAGAGGGAGTGCACCGCCGTTGTCGCAGGAGCGAGGTAACCAACGCGATGTTCGTCCACCGCCGCGACATCCAGATCCAGTGGGGCGATTGCGACCCCGCGAACATCGTCTATTACCCGCGCTATTTCGCGATGTTCGACGATTCCACCTCGATCATGTTCGAGGCGGCCGGCTTCTCCAAGCAGGACATCATCAAGCGCTACGGCCTGGTCGGCATTCCCATGGTGGACACAAGGGCGAAGTTCTACATCCCGTCCACCCATGGCGACTGGATCGGAATCGAGAGCCGGATCGAGAGTTTCAAACGGTCGAGCTTCGAAGTCACGCACAAGGTGTTGAAGGGCGAGCAGCTTGCGATCGAGGCCTTCGAGACCCGTGTGCTGGTCGGGCGCGACCCGAGCGACGACAGCCGCTTGAAATCGGTACCCGTGCCGGAGGAGATCGTGAAGAAATTCATGGAGGGGTGACGGGAGGTCGCACCGCCGGAGACGGGCTCGGCTGACCGAAACCAATGCAATTGAGACCAAGAGAGACTAAGACAGCGTCAAGATTACCAGGGAGGAAATCACATGAAGAAGAGCCTATTGTCTGCGGCGGCGATTGCAGCCGCTCTCGCATTGCCGGGCATGCCGGCGTCGGCACAAACCAACGAGATCACCATCGGCATCACCACGACGACCACCGGCCCCGGCGCAGCGCTCGGTATCCCCGAACGCAATTCGCTGGAATTCGTGACGAAGGAGATCGCAGGCCATCCGCTGAAGGTGATCGTGCTCGACGACGGCGGCGATCCGACTACCGCGACCACCAACGCGCGGCGCTTCGTCACCGAGTCCAAGGCCGACGTCATCATGGGCTCGGCGCTGACGCCGCCGACGATCGCGGTGTCCAACGTCGCCAACGAAGCCGGCATTCCGCATTTCGGCCTCGCGCCGTTCCCGATCAGCCCGGAGCGCGCCAAATGGTCGGTCGCGATGCCGCAGCCGATCCCGATCGTGGGCAAGGCCGTCTACCAGCATATGAAGGCGCAGAACGTCAAAACCGTCGGCTACATCGGCTACTCCGATTCCTACGGCGATCTCTGGTTCAACGACTTCAAGGCCCAGGGCGTGCCGATGGGCATGACCGTGGCCGACGAGGAGCGTTTTGCGCGCCCCGACACGTCGGTTACCGGCCAGGTGCTGAAGCTCGTCGCCGCCAATCCCGACGCGATCCTGGTCGGGGCTTCCGGCACCGCCGCGGCGCTGCCGCAGACCGAGCTGCGCGAGCGCGGCTACAAGGGGCTGATCTACCAGACCCACGGCGCGGCCAGCATGGATTTCATCCGCATTGCCGGCAAGGCAGCAGAAGGTGTGATCATGGTCTCGGGACCGGTCATGGATCCCGAGGATCAGCCTGAGGAAGCGCAGACCAAGAGGCCCGGGCTGGCGCTGAACAAGGCCTATGAAGGCAAGTACGGCCCGAACAGCCGCAGCCAGTTCGCGGGCCATTCCTACGATGCGTTCCTGATACTGGAACGCGTCATCCCGGTGGCGCTGAAGACGGCCAAGCCCGGCACGCCGGAATTCCGCGAGGCGATCCGCCAGGCGCTTCTGACCGAGCGCGAGATCGCGGCGAGCCAGGGTGTCTACAACTTTACCGAAAAGGATCGCTACGGTCTCGACGACCGCTCGCGCATCCTGCTGACGGTGAAGGACGGAAAGTACGTCCTGGTGAAGTGAGGGCCTGAGGCGGCGCCTCACGTTCGCTCGACAAACGAAGCCTGGCCGGCCGCTGTGAAGGGGCCGGCTTTTTTCGTCCGGTCGCGGGCTGGATTCAAGCCGCGACCTGTGGGCCACGCGGGGGATGGGCCTTCGCAACGAGGCTCATCCCGGTACCGTATTTCAGGTCGTTCGTGATCCTGACCGGTCTCGTGCGCGGACCCGGGCATTCCTGACATAGTGGTAGCCGCATCCAGCGAGCGGCGATCCAGACGATGGTCCGCTGTCGCCGCGGCAAGGCTCACTGCGACGAGGCTCACTGCGACGGGCTCGCCGGGCTCGCGGCACGTTCCAGCGTGGTTTTGGTTTCAGAAGGTCTCTTGATACAATCGCAGCGAGAATGGAGAGAGTTTCCGAATTACCGCACTGGCTGACGGATCCAATCGCGGTGGAGGAGATTGACATGTCGACGCTCAGCCCGCATGGCGCCTGCCTGTTGTGGCAGCCGGAATTGATCTGGCTGAATGCCGTTTCCGACACCCTGATCGCCGTCGCCTTCTTTGCCGCCGCGTTCGTCCTCACGTCGTTCCTGTGGCGGCGCTGGCACGATGTGATGTTTCGCGGCGTATTCTGGGCTTTGACGATCTTCTTCGCGGTGAGTGGGGTGACCCGCCTGCTGTCGATCTTGATCTTGTGGGTACCGGCCTACGGTATCGAGGCCCTGACCAAGGGGTTCCTGGCGCTGGTCTCGCTGGCCGTCACGGCGGCGGTGTTGCTGATGCTGCCGCGGATCCTGGTGCTGCCGACACGCATCCAGCTTCAGCAGGCCTATGCGGCGCTGGAAGAGGAAACCCGGCAGCGCCGCAGCGCCGAGGCCATGGTGCAGCGTTTTCAGGAGATCGAGGCCACCGAGTCCCAGGTCCGGCAGGCGCAGAAGATGGAAGCCGTCGGCCAGCTCACCGGCGGCGTCGCCCACGACTTCAACAACATCCTGACCGTG